>ERZ780128.1-NODE-1-length-219821-cov-37.587084_pt1 | contig 219821 bp, 173 predicted proteins | sample MGYA00511170_ERZ780128 | MGnify/ENA primary metagenome ERZ780128 (study PRJEB29588, sample SAMEA1970465) | human gut metagenome | biome: human gut; feature: human-associated habitat; material: faeces | place: Denmark | collected 2008/2010 ...
AAAAATATAAATAATTAATAATCATTTTTTGTGTCCACTTTGGGGAACTGCTACAAACTGCTACAATTATATGCCTAGTTGCCCCTGATTTACAACAAACTTTAACGCTGTTGCCGCTGATTTGCGACAAAAAAGTAGTATCTTTGCCCCTGATTTGAAACAAATGCGTATGTTTAGACGAAATATCATCAGTAAACTGGAGGCTTGGAAGCAAGACAAAAAGCATAAGCCCCTTATCCTGAGAGGAGCTCGACAGGTTGGTAAGACAACTGTGGTCAATGAGTTTGGCTCTCAGTTTGATAATTATCTATATTTCAATCTGGAAAGAAATGAGAATGCCAAGTTGTTCGAGATGGAGATTCCTTTAGACGACCTGGTGAATATGCTGTATGCCAGTGTCGGTAAGGTTAAGAAAGAAGGAACTACCCTTGTTTTCATCGACGAGATTCAGAATTCTCCTAAAACCATAGCACTTCTTAGGTATTTCTATGAACAGAGACCTGATTTGTATGTTATTGCAGCTGGCAGTCTGTTGGAGAATCTGGTGGATGTTAAAGTCAGTTTCCCTGTGGGAAGAGTACAGTATCTGGCTTTGCGACCTTGTTCGTTTTCTGAGTTCCTGGGGGCTATCGGCAAGTATAATCTGCTTGCCGTACTCTCGCAGAAGGCAGAATATACGGTTGCCTTCCATGAACAGTTGATGCATCTTTTCAATCAATATACTATTGTGGGAGGGATGCCTGAAGCAGTGCAGCAGTATGCTGAAACCCAAGATGTCATTGGTATCGAAGATGTTTATGAAACTCTGGTGCAAGCCTATAAGGATGATTCTGAAAAATACGTCAGAGGCAATAAGCTGACGGATGTGGTGAGATTTATCCTCTCTTATGGTTGGGCTTTTTCGGGTGAGACCATTACGTTAGGTAACTTTGCCAATTCTGGCTATAAGTCAAGAGAGGTGGGCGAGGCATTTAGATTGCTGGAGAAGGCAATGCTTCTGGAGCTGGTTTACCCAGTGTCTTCTACCCAGTTGCCGATTATTCCTGAGACCAAACGAATGCCAAAACTCATCTGGTTTGATACGGGATTGGTGAACTATCAGGCGGGAATCAGAAAGGAAATCATTGGCTCTACCGATATGGTGGACAGTTGGCGTGGGCATATTGCAGAACAAATAACGGCTCAGGAGTTATTGGCTTTGGAAGATAGGGTGGGACAGCATCGCTCGTTTTGGGCAAAGCCGAATAACGGTGCAGAGGTTGATTTCATTTTTACTCATAACTCCAAGCTTTATCCGATAGAGGTAAAGAGTGGAACCAATGCCCATCTCCGTTCTCTCCAAGTATTTATGGATAGTTCGGAAGTTAATATAGCCATCCGTATCTGGTCAAAGCCTTATTCTATAGATAAGGTCAAGACCATTCATGGCAAGGAGTTTACGTTGATTAATCTTCCGTTTTATCTGATAGGTAATTTGCGGAACGTATTGGATGCTGTAGTAGAAGAATGAGTGATAGATACAAAAACAAAAGAATTCAGCAAATTAGCATCTTGGCTATTTGCTGAATTCTCAATTCATATTCTATTTTTCCTTTTATTCTTTACTTGAAGCTGAGCTTGCCTTCGGCAATCTTCTTGGCTTCTTCTGGCTTGTTGGTGGTTATGAAGTCAACGCCGGAATCTACGCATTTCTGAATCTCCTTCATCTGGTCGATGGTCCATACATTCACCTTCATGCCCAGGTCGTGACTCTCTTTAATCCAGTTCGGATTTTTGAGGAGGGCACCACCATAGTAGTCGATGCCGGCAAAGCCTTTCTGTTTGATGACTTTGGGAGCCACGTCGCTGCCCAGATAGTAAACCCGGGCTTGTGGGTTCAGCTTTACGAGTTCCTCGCAGGCATGCATGCTGAAGGAGATGTAATCCACCTGCTTCTCCATGCCGGTTGCCTTTACCAAATCAAGGCAAGCCTTTACGCATCTGTCTTCACGCTCAGGAGTCTGATGGGCCTTGATTTCCAGAATCAGCTGCATGGGAGCAAGCTTCTTGCCTGCCTCCAGATAACTCTTCAGCGTGGCGATAGGCTCACCGTTGGCAAGTTTCAGATTCTTGATGTCGGCATACTTGGCGTTCTCGATGATTATGCCATGGATGTCGTCGTCATGGTTTACCACCACGGTGCCGTCTGTGGTGATGTGTACGTCAAACTCGCTTCCCCAAACATCAGCCTTCTTGGCATTCTGCATGGCAGCGATGGAGTTCTGGGCTGCACCCTGACTGTTCCAATGGCCACGATGGGCTATCACCTTTACTTGAGCCATGGCGGAAGATGCCAAAAGCATCATTCCGCACAATATCATACTAGTCTTCTTCATATTCTTCTTTAAAAAACTTCTAATAACGTCTGAAAACGTCTGAGATAACTTCTAAAAATCTGTTTAAAATCTGTATCTTATACCCAACTGGCACTGGTAAGGATTACCATTGCCACCAGCTACGCCGGCGTTGGTATTTACGGCATACTTATACTGCTTCTTCTCCTGGTCGAAACCTGTGATGTAATAGAGAGGAACGTTAGAGAGGTTCTTGCCTACACCCCAGTCTTTGTTGAGAAGGTTGGCCACATTGAATACATCCAGTGAAACTTCCAGGGCATGGGTCTTGTAAAGCTTGAATGCCTTCTCCAAGTGAAGGTCGAAGGTGCCGTAGAAACCATTTACGCCGCCATTGCGCTCAGCCATCTTGCCATAGTTGCTCTGCAAATACTCCTTGAACTTCTTCTCCACCTTAGGGTTAGCCATCAGGGTTTCGAAGCCCTTGCGGATGCCTGCATCGGTGTTAGGGTCGTTAGGGTCGAAGATATAGGCGAGGTCGTTGGTTGCCACGAAGTCACCATTCACGTTGCCGCCTACGATGGTAGAGTAGCGGGTGCCGCCGATGCCAGAGAAGCGGATACCTGCCTGGATGCCCCAGAAGGTTGGTGCTGTTCCGTAAACCACCAGCTTGTGGCGGAACTGACCGTTACCATAGCTCAGCTGACTCATGTCGCGTGGGTCATCCTTCACCATCTTTACCAGTGTTGAGGTGTTTGCCACGTCGCCATTATAGGTGTTGTTGTCCTTTACGCTGTTCCATGTATAGCTGAATGAGAGGAATCCATCCTTGAAGTATCTCCAGCTACCGTCGATGACGAAGGCAAACTGGTTTACCTTTCCGATGGTGTTAAGCTCCAGTACACGACCTATCTCCTTGGTCTTTCTGCCTTCCAGCCAGTTGGTGTTGCCCTTGGCATCGATGGTGTTGGCAGGCACATAGACGCCACGTCCACCTTCGTTTTCCAATCTGAAGTAAGGCTCATCCACCATGTTCTTGTCGATATAGAGATAGTTGTGGCGAGCCAGAGTCATGTATCCTGCTACGCCCATCTTGAATCGGTCGCTGAAGTAGTGGGTATACGATAGGTTTGCCTTGTAGATGGTTGGCACCTTGGAGCCCTCCTTGTTGCAGTTGATGGTGACGAGCTTCTCTACATTTGGATTCTTCAGCAGATCAGCACCCGGAGTTGTGGCTGGGTTCTGACGATAGCTTGGGAAGTTAGGAGTAGGGATGAGACTCGCATCCTGGGTATCGATGGTTACGATGCGGCTTCCGTCGAACACCTGACTGTTTACCGTGGCGTAGTTGTTGATGTCTGATGCAAAGATACCGCCACCAAGCTTCAGAATATCGGTATGCTTGTTGTTGATATCCCACTGCAACTGTAATCTTGGCTGTACCAGGAAGAGACCGATGCCCTTGTCGGTTCTTACACCGAGAAGACGGTCGGCTGGCTCGTAGTAGTTGCCGTGGTCAAGATAGGAAGCGTTGTCGATGCGTACGCCGGCTGTGAGGTCGAAGCCCTCGAAGAGCTGGGTGTGCAACTGACCGTAGATACCTGCGTTTACGATGCGCTGGGTTACCTTCTGGTTCTTTTCGCCTTCTACCATATATACGTCGCGGGCATATCGGTAAGGGGTCATGTTGTTGAAACTGTCGAGTCCCTTGAAGTAGAAACGTCCGTTGGTTTCGCTGCCATAGAGTGAGGAGAGGTGAGAATACATCACGTCCAAGCCCAGGGTATAGTTGATCTTGCCTGCATTGATGAGCAGGTTATCTACAAACTGATATACGTTGTCGTGGAAATTCTCTGGGGTGAATCGCTGTCCGCCTATCTGGATGTTGGTCATCAAGGTCTTTCCATCTACTTCCGATGCTACGTTCTGCACGATGGCACGTGGGATGGTGCCGTTAGGCAGGAGACTGTTTGCCTTGGTCTCTTCCATCGAATACATCCATTGCACTTTCGCCTCGTTGGTAATCTTTGGTCCGAATACGCTGCGGAGAGATGCCATCAAGCTGTTGTCTGCGGTGTTGCAGTCGGAGTAAGACTCCAGGAAGTTGATGGTGGTATTGTCACCTTGGCTATATGGCTGCTTGTTGATGTTCAGGTTGTTGCGAACACTGAGCAGATTGGTTGGGTTGATCTGCCAGTCGATGCGTGCGAACACGGAGTTGGTGTTTGATTTCTTGTCAAACGAACCGTACTCCGGCTGGTTAGGCAGCCCGTATTTATCTTTTGCTATCTGGGTGAAGGCATCAAGTGTAGCTTGCGACAGATTGTATCTGCTTTCATCCGATGCTCCATGAATGTCGGCGATGCGCAATGGCTTGGTGTCCTGCTGATGATCCCATGCCACGAAGAAATGCAGGCGGTCTTTGATGATAGGTCCACCCAGCGAGAAACCATACTGATAGGTGGAGAAATCAGAGGTACGCTTGTTGCCGAGGATGTCGTACTGGCTGGCGAGCCAGTCGGTGCGGAGATAGGAGAATGCCGAACCCTTGAGGGTGTTGGTACCCGATTGGGTTACGGCGTTAATGAGTCCGCCACCTGCACGGCCATAGGTTACATCATAGGCATTGGTTACCACCTTAAACTCTCTCACGGCCTCCATGGTCATGGCGTAAGGACTGCCTTTTCTGGTATTGGCAGCACCGCCGGAGATAGGGTTCTTGGATGACATGCCATCGATGTTGAAACCGGTGGAAGAGGCAAGCTGACCGCTGAGGTTCATGCCGTTGCTCAGCGGAGAGAGGTCGATGAGCGAAGTGAAGTTACGTCCGTTTACAGGCAGTTTCTTGATGTCCTGCGCTGTAACGCTGGTTGATGCTCCCTCGTTATCCACGTTCTTCTTCAGAGAGTTTGCCACCACTTCAATCTCTTTCAATTCCTGGCTCTGGTCGCTCATGGTGAAGTCAACACGCAGCATATCGCCCTGGTTGAGCGAATAGCCTGTGCGCTTCTGGTCACCATAACCGATGTATTTGGCGGTGATGGTGTAAGGCGAACCGAGTGGAATTTCTCGGATGGTATAGTTTCCGTTGGCATCAGTGGCAGCGGAAACGGTGAAACCTGTAGACTCGTTCTTTACGGTTACCAAGGCACCGATTACAGGTTCTTTGGTGTTATCCACAATCTTTCCAGTAACGGTGGCACGGGTGTTCTGTGCAAAGAGGCACGTGGTGCTACCAGCCGCCAACAGCGCTGCTGTGGCGACAAATCGAATTGAATTCATAAAATACAATCTTTGGTTTATAAAAGTTTATCGTGATTCTGCCGAATATCATAGAATTCTTCTATTCCTATTTCCTAAAAGAATTCTTCTGCTATTTCCTGAATACGTTTTTTACTTTCTCATAGCTGTGAGTGTACTCTCCACGTCGTTGAGCATTTTTGCAGTACTCTTGCGGCTAGCCTTGAGCATCTGCTGTTCCGACTGTGGGTTGATGGATGTGAAGTAATTGCTACCCTGTGCCAATTTCTTCTTGTTGCCATCATAGAGTGAATAGTTCACGTAGTGGAAGATGGTCTTGAAAGGCTCTTCCTGATACTTGAGATAGTGATTGTCGAGGAGGAGGAGATAATCGGCTCCTGCCTGGTCGAGCATGCCACGTAGTTGGGTGGCATTGACGAATGTAAGGTCAGATGACTGGTTCTCGCCTTCGCCTGTGGTCTTGATATCCTCCAGAATGTCGTGGTAGGTGCCCTGAATGGCATTACCGTCTACATAGGTGAAGTTTGCCTTTGATTTCTGGGCAAGTTGTGCGAGGTTGTCTTCTATCACCTTATTATATATGTAGCATACGCTGTCTGGGTTGATCTGCGTATCCTCTGCCAGCATATCAGTAACGAAATAGTTTGATTTCACGTTGTCTTGAGCGCCTATCACGAGTACGCGATGGGCTTTTACTGCGTTGCTGGTGGCATTGCTTTCCAATTCTGGTGTGCCAGCCATCATGTTGCTGCTAACGAGCATGGTCATCATCAGCAAACTACCTTTTGTAAATGTTTTCTTTCTCATTCTTCTTCTTCTTTTCTATGATAATCTTTTCTGGTTGCAAAGGTAGGGGTATTAGATTACAGGAGAAATGCAATGGTGATACAATGCTTTGAATAAATTGTTTCAAAAAAATGAAGGTGGAACATCGGGTTCGATGCTCCACCTTTTATATATATACCTTATTATATATACATCTAAAAAATCTTTATTCTGCCAATCGGATGCTCATAGGGCTTACGGTGATGAGGCGCTTCTTGTAGAGGTCGCCAATGGCACGCTTGTAAACCTTCTTGCTCACGTGGAAACGCTCGTAGATGTCGTCGGCCTCGCTCTTGTCGCCAAGGTTACACTCGCCATCGTTGTCCAAGAGATACTGGTAGAGGGTTTCGGCGAAGTCGGCAGTCTGCTGGATGCCGGTCTTCTGTAGGGTGACATCTATCTTTCCGTCAGGGCGAACTCTTCCGATGTAGCCCTTCATCTTGTCACCCGTGTGGATGTACTGGAAGATTTGGTCCTGATAGAGGAGACCCGGATACTGGTTGTCGATGATAACCTTGAAGCCCAGGTCGGTCTTCTGCCAGATGAGGAGATCCACCTCGTCACCATGCTTGTAGTGAGGATGATCTTCGTTGAGATAACGCTCAATCTTGGCAGAGGCAACGATGCGGTAGCTCTCCTCGTCGATGTGGATATGCACGATGTAGGAGTTGCCGAGCACCATGCGCTTCTTCTGCTCGCGGAATGGGCAGAAGATGTCCTTCATCAGCCCCCAGCCCAGAAAGGCTCCGTATTCGTTGACCCATTTCACTTCGAGATAGGCGAAATCGCCCACCTTTGCCAAAGGGGTTTCGGTGGTTGCTATGAGGCGCTCTTCCTGGTCGAGATAGATGAAGACATCCAGCTCGTCGCCGATGCCTGCGTCTTCAGGTACGTAGCGGGATGGAAGGAGGATTTCTCCCTCGTCACCACCATCGAGATACAGACCGAAATCAACTTTCTTTACGATGCGAAGGCGATTGTAATCGCCGAGTTTTATCTTTTTGCTCATATAATATTATCTTCAGTTTTTTCTTCTGTTGTTGGGGCTTCTGCAACTTCTGCAGTTTCTTCCTGGCTATCAGCAGCTCCTGCTTCCACCGTCTTCTCAATCATTCCATCCTTGAGATGGATGGTGCGGTCGGTGATGGCAGCAAGGCCCTCATCATGAGTTACGATGACGAAAGTCTGACCGAACTTGTCTCTGAGGTCGAAGAAGAGTTGGTGAAGCTCAGCCTTGTTCTTGGTGTCGAGACTTCCTGATGGCTCATCGGCAAGGATGACGGCAGGATTATTGACCAAAGCTCTCGCCACGGCTACACGCTGTTTCTCACCACCAGATAACTCGGCAGGCTTGTGACTAGCTCTATCGCTCAAGCCCATGAACGCCAGTAACTCCTCGGCACGCTCCTTGGCTTCCTTACGGCTCTTGCCTGCAATGAAGGCAGGAATCATGATGTTCTCCAGGGCGGTGAACTCAGGGAGAAGTTGGTGGAACTGGAAGACGAAACCGAGATGCTGGTTGCGGAAATCGCTCAGTTTCTTGGTGCTGAGGCTGCTTACATCGATGCCATCAACCATGATGCTGCCACTATCAGGCTTGTCGAGGGTACCGATAATCTGGAGGAGTGTAGTCTTGCCGGCACCACTAGGACCGACGATACTTACCACCTCGCCCTTGTCAATATGCAGGTCGATGCCCTTAAGCACCTGCAGGGAGCCGAAGCTCTTGGTTATACCTTTTATATCTATCATTTTCTTACTCAAAATTATTTTGCAGGCAAAATTAAGCAAAATATTTGGAAATGCCTAATTTTAAGAGATAAAAAGAAATAAGGAGGGATATAAAAAAACAAAACGCGCCTTATTCTTGCAAATTAAGCTCGTTTCAGTACTCAATTCTGTCTTACTTTCTATAAAATGTATGTGTTATTTCAACCCATCGGCATCGCCGGTGGTCTTGAATCTGTTGCTAATAGGTATTTGCTTGTTTGCATATTGTTTCTTGTTTTATTTCATCTGCAAAATTACGCTGAATAATTCTAACTTCCAAATTTTTATGTTTTTTTCAGCAATCCTGCATTTCGTTGTTACTTCTGATTGACGTTGCAAAGATACAACATTTCCGTTTCCTACCTATGCGATTTGTGCGATTTGCGTGGATTCGGGAAATAAAGTACAGAAAATACCATGAAATCATTCTGAAAATATCTCCGAAGGATAAAAAGATAACTCCGATAGATAAGAAATTATCTCCGAAGGATAAGAAAAAATCTCCGATAAAGAAGATATGGAAACTGTGTTGGGGTGACGAGGTGAAGGGTGAAGGGTATATTTTAAATCTTTATATTATATTCTTTTTTAGGGCTTTTTCGATTTTTGACCCTAGGGTCTTTTTTTGAATTACCCTCTTTTTTCTTTACCCACGCGTACATATATAAATAGAGTTTTCAAACCTTCACCCTTCACCTTTTTATTTAACATTCTGTAAATCAATTTATTACAGGTGAAGGGTGTGAAGGGTGTTTTTTCGCTTTTCTTAAACATATTTTAAGAAATGAAACTGTCTTTACATTTTTTTTAAGTTGCATTTCTTTTTAAACCATTGCAGGAATGATTCGTAAGCACTGATCTCTTCCTGATGCTGAGGCTCAGCGAAGGTAAGCTGGTCGCCGTAGGAATCACCATGCTGGTCGGGGAAGATAATCATCAGGTTGGTACCTGAGAAGTATTTCGTTATTTCCTCCGGCAGACGCTCCAGTGCAGTCTTGTAAGATACGGTTCCCTTACGGGCGGTTACTACCACGAACAGGTGGTCTGGAGATATCTGCGAAGCCAGCTGTGGCAACTCGTTCCAGTGAATCATCTGGGTATAATCAGCACGCACTTCCGGATGCCGGTTCTTGATATATTCATTGATGAGCGCCAGACTCTCTTCTCTGCCATGAAACTGGATGCGGCAGTCTAGGTTGCCGGCAAGTCGGGCAAGGCGTTCCAGCCAGCGGTAGAAACCCGGCTCGAACTCTGCTCTCGAAGGTACGGCTACCTGTATTCTTCTCAATGTATTCAATGGCTGTCTGATGCGTGCCATGATGATCTGTCGGCTCAATCCGTTGAAGAGACTCTGGTGGAATTCTCCCCAGAACTTCGGCGAAACCTCAGGATGCATGTGCATTCCGATGATAATCTCAGAACATTGGAACTCGTTGAAGGCATGCTTGATGCCGTTGGCGATGTTGGCTGCAATGCGAACCTGGGTCTGCGTCATCACATCGGTGGCAGCAGCCAGCTGACTGCAATGTTCCAGAATCCGTCTTCCCTGTTCCTGGTTGTATCGCATGTCCTTGTCTTCATATACCACATTCAGGCAGATGAGTCCCCTGTTCAGCTTCTGATTTCTCACCAGAAACGCCAGACTCATCAGGTTGTCGGCATATTCAGGATATTTCACCGGAACCAGAATCTTCTCATCGCTCACCTTCTTGTCGTCTTCCGCATCAGGCAGTTCCTTGTCTCTCAGGATAATCTTCTGCGAAGACCGGTCGGTAAGGATGGATGAGATGATGCAGGTAATCAGAATCATCATAACCACACCATTGAGCATATCATCGTTGACGAGATAAGTGCCCGGTGCTACGAGCAGATGCATACCCACCATCACCATGGCGATACTTCCGGCAGCATGAGCCGAAGTGAGTCCGAACATCATGTGACCCGAAGAAAGTGGCAACCTGAAACCCAGACAGGCGATATAGGCTGCGATGGCTTTGCCCAGGGTTCCGAAGAAGGCGATGCAGAACACGACCCATAGAATATGACTGCCCTGAAACAGCAGATTGATATTGATCAGCATGCCCACACCTATCAGGAAATAAGGAATGAAGAGGGCATTGCCGATAAACTCGAGGCGGTTCATCAGTGGCGAAACATGCGGAATATATCTGTTTAATATCAGACCGGCGAAGAAAGCACCGAAAACGCCCTCGATGCCCACTATCTGCGAAAGTGCCGCACTCATAAAGAGCATCGAAAGTACGAAGATAAACTGCATCACCGCATCGCTGTATCTTCGTAAGAACCATCTTGTAAGTCGGGGAATCAGTATGATCATCACGCCACAATAGGCGGCAAACTTGAGGGTGAAGAATACCCAGAACAGTACACCGTCATGTTTGCTGAACGATGCTACCAGTCCGGCAAGCATTATCAGGGCTATGAGCAGCGAAATCATGCTCGACCCCACACTCAGCGTAACGCTCGGTTTCTGTTGCAGTCCGTATCTCGAAACGATAGGATAGGCAATCAGCGTATTGGATGCCATGATGCAGCTCAGCAGGAAGGAAGCCTTGGCAGAGTAGTGGAGCAGCCAGATGCTCATGCCATAGGTGAGGAAGAACGGTATAAAACAGGTGAGCAGGCCATAGATAAGCAGTCGCGACTTGTTCTTTTTCATGCCTTCCATATCCATCTCCAGGGCAGCGAGGAACATGATGTAATAGAGTCCCACCTTTCCGAAGAGCTCAAACGAAGAGTCGCGCTCCAGGATATTCAGTCCGTATTTGCCTATGAGCACACCCGCCAGCACCATACCGATGATGTGCGGGATACGGAGTTTACCCATGATGATAGGGGCAAAGAGGATGATGAGGAGCACTACGAAGAATATCAACGTAGGGTCTGTGATAGGGAAGTATTGAGCGATATGGAACATAGGCTTTCTTCTTTTTTGTTATACTTAAAGAGGGATTTCTGCATCAGCATTCATCCCTCCCTTTCTGTTTTTGACTGCAAAAGTACGAATAAATCTTGAAAGCACAAAGTTTTTCTGCCCTTATCCTACAATCATGGTGATATTTTTGCAATTTGTGAACCCGAAAACGGGTGCACCGCTGCCTATTGGCATCACAACCGATGAGAACGAAGTGTTTAATACACAGGGGTGGTTACTGCTTCCTCAAACTATACTTGCCGTGCTTGTCGAACACGAGCCAATAGAGCACAGGCAGGATGGTGGCGATGAGTACCATCGAGATAAGCGTACCGAAGAAGATAACGGCTCCCATTGGCGACCACAGCGTATTGTTCTCTACCATCATAGGCAGTACGCCTACCGAGGCGGCTGCCGATGTAAGGAAGATAGGGCGCATGCGGCGCTCGCCAGCCTGGAAGGCGGCTTCCTTTACCGATAACCCCTTGTCGCGGCGCAGTTCCTCGGCATAGTCGAGCATGATGATGCCGTTTCTTACCAGGATACCCATCAGGCTCACAATGCCTAATATGCAGGTAAGACTCACGTCGAAACCCGTAACCAGAAGGCCTATCGCAGCACCGAAGATGCAGAGCGACATGGACGAGAGATTCACCAGTGCCAGACTGATGCGCTTGAAATGGAAGAGCAGGATGAAGAAGATGATCAAGGCTGCTATCATCACGCCCGATGTAACCTGAGGAAGGGTTTCGGCATCCTTTTCTGCCATACCGCCAATCTCCCAATCAAGACTGGAATCTAGCGGGAGTTTGGATACTTCCTGCTTCAGTTCGTTGGCCAATCGGTTGGCATTGAATCCCCTTAAAGGTTCACCTATGATAGAGATGGTACGCACGCCGTTTCTGCGTATGATGCTGCCGTCGTGCCAGTCGGGCGAAATCTTAGCCAGCTGGCGGAGTGGAACGCTCGATGTTCCTCCCATCACGGGGATGTATTCATTGGCAAGGTCGCTGTCGTTTTCCGATTTCAGAACCATCTTCACCGGATAGTCGCCTTCCCAAAGGGTGGCCATCGGGATGCCATCGCCAAAATGAATGGCAAGGTCGGCAGAGAGTATGGTCTTGTTCACACCCAGCCGGTTAGCCTCGGTAGCATCTGGAGTTACCCTGATGCCAGGCAGGGGCTCTTCGTAGTTGGTACGAATCAGGTTGATGCCTTCTATCTTGTGCATGCAGGCTTCTATCTTCCTGGCGGCAGCCTTCAGGTCGCCCATGCTGTCGCCGCTCACTCTTACTTCGATAGGGTAGGTGGCGTTGTTGTAATCCATCTGCTTGAAGCGGATGTAGCAGTCGGGAAAATAGTTGGAGTATCGGTCGGCATATCGGTCGAGTACCTCTTCTGTGGCATCGTTATCTACCGTATTCACGATAAACTGTGCAAAGTTCTCACCGCCAATCTGTGGCGCATAGGTGGTGTGGAAACGGGGTGAACCCTGACCAACAAACGTGGTTACGGCTGTTACCTGCGGGTCGCGCTGCAGAATGTGGGCCATAGAATCTGCCACCTGTGCGGTTCTTGCAGCGGTGGTTCCGCTAGGCAGATAGAACTCTACGGCAAACTGGTTTCTCTCGGCGATAGGCATCATTCGTTGCGGAAGATGTACGAAGATGATGGCTCCGATGCTCACCAGTGCGATGCCCACAACGAGGGTGGTGCGTGGAAAGGCGAAACAATGTTTCAGTAACCATGTGTAACCCATCTGCAGATAGTCGAGCGGCTTTTTGCGGGCGTTGGCTTTTTGCGGGCTGCTGATGCCATGATGAATCACCATATACTGTAAATAAGGTGTGAGCAGCAGCGAAACCATGAGCGAGATGCTTAGGATAATGAACATGGCCCAAGGGAATGATTTTACGAAATCGCCCATTTCGCCATGCATGGTAAAGAGGAATGGGAAGAAGGTGAGCGAGATGCTAAGCGTGGCTGAAAGTACCGACATGAAGAACTCTCTAGGAGCGGCGATGGCAGCATGCCAGCGCGACATGCCATGGCCCAGCTTCTCCATGTAGTTGTCGATGATAACCACGGAATCATCTACCACCATACCCAGAGTTACGATGAGGGCAGCCAATGTAACAGTGTTCAGTTCCATACCTAAAAGATAGAAAATACCCACCGACGAGAAGATGGTGATAGGGATGCTGAGGGCTGATACCTCTGCCACGCGGCGCGGCATGAGCAGGATGACCACGATGATGACGGAGATGACCGATATGAGCAGCTCGCGCAGGAAGTTTAGCACCGATTCGCTTACCACCTTGCTCTGGTCGGTAATGGTATTGATGTGTACATCGTCGGGCAGGGACTGTTCAAAATCATCCATCATCTTGTGTACGTCTCTTCCCATCTTCACGATGTCGTTTCCCGGTCGCATTTCAATGGATAGGAGCACGCATTTGTTGCCGTTGCTCTTGATGTATTTATTCAGTTTCGGATATTCTCTTTTAATCTGTGCGATGTCCTTCAGGCGCACGATGTTGCCCTTGGGGTCGGAATATACGATTTGTTCTGCCACATCCCGCTCGTTGTTGTAGGAGTCGGTGATGTGGATGGGCAGGTTGAGGTTGCCCATCTCCAGGTTTCCGCTCACGGTGGTGAAGCCCTGCAGGGCAAGGTCGTTCAGAATCTTATAGGGGCCGATGCCGTATTTGGCCAGTTTGTTCTGGTCCAGGCAGATGCTTATCTGTTCGTTTTCCAGTCCGTAGGTTCGCAGGTTCGAGATGGCATCAATGCGGCGCAGTCTGTCCTTCAGCTGGTCTATGTATGTATTCAGTTCCCTATAGGTTTTCTGCTTGCTTTCCATCGTGATGAGCAGGGCAGAGGTATCGGCGATGTCATCCACAGCCTGCAGGGCAAGGACACCCGTAGGAAGGGAGCTCTTGAAGGCCTGCAGACCATGCTTGAACTTGCTCCAGAAGGCATCCCGGTCCTCCACGTCGCCGTTGAGTTCCAGGAACACGATCAGCATGCCGTCCTTGCTTTGGGTATAGGTCTTTTTCTTGTTCACCTCCTTGTATCCGAAGATGAAGTTCTCCAGCGGTTTAGCCACCCGTTCTTCCACCTCTCCGGATGTAGCGCCCGGATATACGGCTACGCAGGCGCCCTGCCTGATGGTGAATTGCGGCATCTCCTGTTTGGGCATGATACAGATGCCGAGTATGCCTAGAAATACGAGCATGCCCATCAGAAGCATCACGATGTTGTGATTGCACATCGCCGACTCGATGAACGAGCGCTTAATGATACGGTTGGGCTTCCTGGTGATGCGTGCCTTGATGTGGTCGCGAAGGGCGGTGTCTCTCTCCGGTTTTTTGGAATCCTCCGGTTTGTTTGTCTCTAGCCTTGTCTCTTGATTCATATCTTTTCCCTCCACTTTTTTATCTGTTATCGCTTTTTGCTGTATCTACATTCATTCCTTCCGAAACTTTCTGCTGGCCATTGATGATAACCTGGTCGCCAGCCTTCAGTCCCGAAAGGATGACGATGCCGTCGCCTTCGAAATCGCCGGTAGTTACGGGTTGCTGATGTGCCTTTCCGTTTACCACGGTCCATACGAATCGGGAGTTATCTACATCCAGTTCAATGCTTTGTGGCGGAACGGTGATGTGGGATGGGGTAGCAGCGCTACCCTGCACCTGGGCGTTGCATACCATGCCTGGGAGCAGACGGCCCTGCGGATTGGTGATGCCCACCTTGACATCGTAGGTATGCGAGATGGGGTTGGCATCGATGCCTTTTTCTGAAATCGTTCCCCGGAAAATGGCACCCGAAAGAGCGGCTACCGTCAGTTTAACCTTGTCGCCCACGTGCAGATGAGATATTTCAGCTTCGGGTACGGATACCTTGGCGTTGACTTGTGCCACATTGGCGAGTTTCAGCACAGGCTGTCCGGGGAGCACGTAGGTTCCCAAGTCCACGTTCTTGGCAGCGATGACACCTGCAAAAGGAGCTGTGAGGGTAGAGTGGGAGAGTTGCTGGCGGGCGATGCTTTCAGCCGCCTTTGCCTGTTCCAGTTTGCTTTCTATCTCCACCCATTTCATATCCGAGATGGTTCCCGACTGGTGCAGGGGCAGGAATCTTCTGTAGGCATCCTGCGCCTGTTTCAGGGTGGTGAGTGTTGCCCGGTGAGCCTCCTTCACGGTGGTAGGGTTGATGGTGGCGAGTAGCTGTCCCTTGCTCACTCTATCTCCTTCTTCCACCCGTATGGAAGTGATGTTTCCGGCTATCTCGAAACTGAGTGTAGATCCCATCTTTTCCTCGATGGTTCCCACATAGTCTTTCGTTCCCCCCAGGTTTGTATTCCCTACGGAGATAGTCTCAACTTTCACGTTTTTCTTCTCTAGCTTCCTGGATTTTTCGGTGCATCCCGCCAGCATCATACTGCTGATAATGAATGCGACAAGCCATCCCGTTATAACATCTTTCTGTTTCATATTGATTACATTTTGTTGTTTTTTGAAAAGATAATGCAAAGGTATGAATTTTAGCTGAATGCATAGGAAAAATAGGATTAAAAAAGATAAAAAAACAGTTCTTCTTCTTCTTTTACTACGATTTCCACGCTGTTCATAGTTTCAATCACGTCTTCCATGGAAATTACGTCTCTGATGCATCCAACCGAACAATCTACACCTTAGACCGAGGGATGAGTCGACTTGCTCATAAAGCTCTTGGCGACTATGGACCACTTGGTGTAAAGGTAAGCAACGATGATTTCTTGCAGTAATGACCCCAAAGGTACAAAAAAAGGGCTAGTCCCATTATCAGGACTAGCCCTCCGTTTTAATTATTTTCTAGGGTGCAATGAAATGGCATCCAGAAAGCTGCTTAGCACGTTATGAGTGATTACTTTACCTCAATGTGCTTAACATCGTCTTTTTTTTCAAGTGGACTCTTTCTTCAAGTCCTTATCCACCATGGCGCAGACACAGGAGTCTGACCATACATTCTCTGCCGTCTCTACCATGTCGATAATGGTATAGATTGGCAGGATGATACCCATGATGCCGATAGGAGCATTGATACCGGACATCAGAGATAGGGTCAGGAAATAACATCCCATCGGTACTCCTGCATTACCCACTGCTGAGATAACTGAAATGAAGAGCCAGAGAATCATCGTAGTCCAAGGTAAAGGCATTCCTCCATTCTGCATCAGGAATAAGGAGGTTACGAGGATAAACGCAGCGCAGCCATTCATGTTGATGGTAGTACAGATAGGTAATACAAAGCGGGAAACCTGATTGGAAACTCCCAGTCTGTCTTCTGCTGTCTGCATCGTCACCGGCAACGTAGCAGCAGAACTCTTTGTAAACAGAGCCATTAATACTGCCGGCATCATCTTGCCCAAAGTGCGCACTGGGTTCAAGCCTCTTGCCAAGAGGAAGAGCGGAAGGATGATGAAGAATTGAATGACATTACCTCCCAGGATAACAGCTACGTACTTTCCTAGAGAAGCCATCACGATACCCGCAGAGAACTGGGCTGAGAGTTGTGCTGCAAAGGCAACGATACCCAGAGGCAGAGCCCAGATTAATCCATGAATCAGCATGAAAAGCAGATCCTGTAATCCAAACAATCTCTTCATCACGACTTCTTTCTTATCGCTTGATGGCATTTTGGTTAAAGCAATACCTGCTGCTGCCGCCAAAATCAATATAGAGAGTACATTTCCTTCGGCAAACGGCTTGATGATGTTGTTGGGTATTACCCCAAGAATATGGTCATAATAGCTGGTTTCTCCCAGCTTTTGGGGAACATCTGCCATACCGCTCTGTACCAAGGCTGTAGGTAAATTGCCTGGAGAAACGATGTTGTAGAGCACCAGTCCCACTGCTGCAGCTGCTATCGTCGTGAGCAGGGTGTAGGTGATGGCGTGGCGGAATATCTTACCGGTATCTGCCTGGTTGCCCAAGGATGCCAGGGTTGTGATGACTGCCAAGGCTATGGTTGGTACTGCCAGAAGCTGGAATAAGCGGGTATAGACCGTGGCTATGAAGTTCATCAGACCATCCAGCCAGCTGATGCCGAATATCCCCAAGACGGCGCCTACTATCAAAGCGCCAATCCATAGTACCAGCTGCCGGGTTTGCTTATTCTTCACTCCTTTTTGCTTACTGCAGCCAGCATTGCTATCCGGCTGTCTATTTCCAATATTATTCATTGTTTCTACCATGATTTTAAACTATTATTTTCAAAAGGCAAAGGTATTATTTTTTTTCCTTGTCAACAATCCCACAAATATGGTATTTTGCAATCTCGTTATTTTTTCGGGATATTCTTTTGCTTGTATCATTATTTTTTGTAACTTTGCCGAAAGAATTTAAAAAGGCAGCAATATGAAATATCCTATAGGAATACAAGACTTCGAACAAATCATAGAAGGTGATTATGTTTATCTTGATAAGACGGCATTGGTCTATGACTTAGTGACTAATGGTAAAATATACTTTCTGTGTCGTCCTAGACGATTCGGAAAGTCGTTGCTCGTATCTACCTTGAAATACTATTTTGAGGGAAAAAAGGAGTTGTTCAAGGGGCTTGCCATCGACAAGCTGGAGAAGGAATGGAAGCAATATCCTGTGTTCCATTTAGACTTCAATGGCATTAATTTTACTGATGCAGGAATGTTGGATAAAACCCTGTTAGGTTTTGTTGAACGACAGGAAAAAATATATGGGAGGGATGAGTTTGCTGAAGGATTGGGAAGCCGATTTGTATCTGTCCTCAAAGCTGCCCATGAGAAAACTGGTCTTCGTGCTGTTGTCTTGATTGATGAATACGACAAGCCTTTGCTAGATGTCTTGGACCAAGATTTGAATATTACAATCAATGGTCAGAAGAGAAAGTTGGAGGAATGGAATAGAGAAGTTTTGAAAGGTTTTTATTCAGTTTTCAAGGCAGCCGATGCCGATTTGCAGTTCGTTTTGTTGACTGGCGTTACCAAGTTCTCTCAGGTGAGTGTGTTCAGTGGTTTTAACCAACCTGATGACATCAGTATGGATGAGCATTACGAGGCACTTTGCGGTATTACGGAAGAGGAGTTGTATTCCACATTCGAGGAACAGATTAAAGTGATGGCTGTGAGATATAAGACTACAGAGGAGGGGATGAAATACAAGTTGAAACGTAAGTTCGACGGTTATCATTTTAGCTCAGACATGCTCGATATCTATAATCCGTTTAGTATCTTGAATTCTTTGAGCAAGAAGAGACTAAGTGACTTTTGGTTTCGTACTGGTACACCAACTTATTTGGTTCGCTTGCTTTCCCATTTTAAGGAGAATTTGAATGAATTGACAGGCAAGTATTATCCAACAAGTAGTTTCGTGGATTATCGAGCAGATGTAGAAGCGCCATTGCCTATGATTTATCAGAGTGGCTATCTTACGATAAAGGATTGGAACATGAATATGGATTCCTATCTTTTGGATTTTCCGAATGATGAGGTGAAAAATGGATTCCTTACTTTGGTGGCTACTAGCTATTTGCAGCCAAAAGAATCGACAGATGCTTTTGTTTTACAAGTGGTGAGTGCTATGGACGTGGGTGATTGCCATCAGTTGGAGAATCTGATGACTTCCTTCTTTGCCAGCATTCCTTATAGCCAGCGTCGCAAGGACGATGAGCGAGAGAAGGAACGTTATTTTCAATACACCTTCTATCTCGTATTGAGAATGATCAGCTGTTTCACTGTGTTCATTGAAAAGCAGCAAAGCGAAGGTAGGGTAGATTGCGTGGTTGAGACCCAGAACTATATCTACATCTTCGAATTCAAGCGTGATGGTTCGGCAGAGGAAGCCCTGAAGCAGATAGAGGATATGGGCTATGCCAGGGAATATGCAGCAGATGGCAGAAAAATTTATCAGATAGGCTGCAACTTCTCATCGAAGACGGGAACCATTGATGGGTGGAAAATGAAGTAAGTAATCCGTAAGAATATCCCGAAGATGTAGTGATGTGGCATTGTTAAGAATGAAACTTTTTTACATTAGCTTGCCTGAGATTCTCGTATTTTCAGATGCTTATTGTTTCTTTGAGAATATCGCAAATATAAAGAAGAATAGAAACTTGTTGATAAACAGGTGTTTGTGATTTCTTGACAAGATGATGCCGTTGAGGAAAATCTATAGTTGTACGACTATAACCCCTATAGTTGTACAACCATAACTCTACAGTTGTACAACCATAGCATGTATAGTCGTACAACTGTAACTTTATAGTCGTACAACTATAGGGCTTGCTCTTAATATAGAGCAGAAAACAAGGATTCCTAGCCTCTCAATCCTCTTGTTTTTATCGCTAGATTCCAAACTTGTAGGTATATGAATTTTGGTTATAAATATTGACGGGAGGTATTTTTGCAATTTTAATTTGAACTAAAAAAAGGAGGAATAAGGCCTTATGGAAAATGGGGAAGATGTTCCCGAATGGCTGAAGAATGGGGATTATGAGTTTGAGTATAATATTATAAGATAAGATCAGTTGTGTGTCTGATTTAGCAAAGAGGGTGTGTCATAAGTAAATGATTCACCCTTTTTTGTTTGTTGGAATGTTACTGATATGTTGTTGGAAAACATAGTATAAGTTGTTAGAAAAGATAGTATATGTTTTTGAGTTAGTTAGTATCTCCGGTCGCACAACAGCTGTTGTGCGCTTGCATAGCAGCTGATATGCGCTTGTACAACAGGTGATGTGCATGCGTAGGTCAACTGTTATGCGCCAACTGTAATTTAGACTTATGACGCCTCCTCTTTGTCATTTGGTACATACAGAATGGCATTTCATACAAGGTAGGTTTAGATATTTGGCTGATAGAAATAATCTTCTTATTTTTGCGCTCGTAATCGGGAAGCGATAGAAAAGAAAAAATCGTGGAACGTGGAAAATGGAGTATAACCCTTTTTATATACAATAAGGTATGAAGAAGATTATGATTTCGTTGATGATGGTAGTAGCTGTCACCACAACCAGTTTTGCAAAGAGTAACAACACCGATGTGGCAAATTCCGTAAAAAGCGTAGCCGAGCAGGTAAAGCAGGCTCCATCCGGCACAGTGTATGGTGTAGTTGAGAACACCAAGCACCACATCATCGTAGCTACTCCTTTTGGAAAGTACACCATAGAGAAGAAGGATGGCGGCGTCAGCTTTATGGGAATGTCGGCAAAGCTGGTATCATCAAAGAATGGCGTTTATAAAGTCAAGACATCCCTTGGTAATTTTATGGTGAATGCCAGAAAGGGGACGATAACGAAGAGATAATCGTTACAGTTTGTTTACCTTCTTGCAAGGGATGGTATATAGGCATAGGGCATTGAATTGTTGCCATGGAATAGAAATGTGGAAGTATTTTTCTCTCGGCAATGGCAGCGTTCAATGCCATTTTTTGTCCTTCGGGACAAAAAACATCGCAAAAAGTTTGGCGGTATCAAGAATATTGCTTACTTTTGCGGTCAGAGTTGGAGCAGACGGAAAAGAACGGCTGCGATGAAGACTCAAATGAATGAGCGTATTGAACGTTAGTCTTGAAATAGAAATGTGGAAATTTCAAAATTCAACTATGACGAACAGCAATACGGCTCACGCTATGGGATTATTGTATCCTTTTCTCTATAGGAGGAAGGTGCCGATATACCTTTTGGCGTGGGCTATTGTTAGTTGCTAGTTGAAAGGTCTTTCCACAACCTCTATTTCGGCGACCGAACAATAGTCCCACGCTTTTTCATTGAAAACTTAATGACTGATAGCTACTTCTGGGAACAAGTCAGCGATGTAAATGGTAAATATGGATAGTCAATTTATCGTATTCAATACAAAGACGGAACTCTTAAGATTGGATGTTTCCAAAATTGTTTATTTCGAAGGAGATGGCAATTATACACAGATTGTTACTATTAACAAGCTGAAGGCTGTTGTTTGTCTGAATTTGACTCAGATGGAGAAGTACTTGGCAGAGCATCTTGTAGATTGCAAGAGTATTTTTATGCGGGTGGGTAAGCGCTTTATCATCAACACTGGCTACATCTATCAGGTCAATACGCAAAAGCAACAGTTGATATTATCCGATTATGAGCATTTTGCTTTTGCTTTGGGTATTTCTAAGGAAGCCTTGAAGCAAATGAAGGATTTACTCATAACTAAAAAATAAACTAATCAAGCAAAGAATTTTATGGAATTAATCATTGGACGTGATGCTAGTACATCTCAATTGAGAATAACAATGGGACAACAATCCAAGACTTTTGGAGGTGCTGGAAGTGTTCCTATGACTGTGAGCCGTCAACATTGTAGTTTGACCATTAATCCAGATGGTTCTTATAGAATTACGAATCTAAAACCTCAGAACGTTACTTTTGTCAATGGAATGGAAATAATGGCAAAGACTATCATGGAAAAGGATAAAATAGAACTTGGTCCAAGCAAATTTTTGGTTAGTTGGGATTGGATAAAGAGTTTTGTTCCTCAAATGGTAGATTTTCGTCCATTGCAGCGTGTTTGGGAAGAATATGATGAGCATAAGCTTGATCAGCAAATTGCTGACCGCAAGTTTAATTCTCTTCGTGGCATTACTGGTTTGATTACCATGGGAGCCATCGCTTTGAGCATCATTTTCCCAGAATTTAGAGAGACTCCTCTTTATATAGGTTTGTATCTCTTAGGTATTTTGATTTCTGTAGGCTTTACTGTAAAGGCATATAAGGATTCTTCTAAGGGACCGTTAAGGCAGAAGCAGTTGACTGAAGAGTTTCAGCAGCATTATGTTTGTCCTCATTGTCATCACTTCCTGGGCTTTCTGTCTTATGGAGTTTTAATGCAGAATGAGGCTTGTCCTTATTGCAAGGCTAAAATCAAAAAGTGATTTTGTACAATAGAAGATAGGTTTTGTGTAATGAGCACAGAATTATCACCTATCTATTTATTATTTCACTATATTTGCACTAGTTATAATTTTAAGACGTATGATTATGGCACAGAATGAAGAAACATTGTATTTCAATAATACACATCCTGAAGTAAGACAGGAAAGTAAAGATAAAACTCAGAACGCTGCTGATAAGGCAACTTGGAAGAAAGTAGCGGTAAGTGGAGCTGCTGGTATCTTGTTAGGTGCAAGTGCTATGTTTGCCACAGATGCCTTTGCTGCAAATACAGAAGAAACTCCCGATACAAAACCGGAAGGGGAGAATCCATCGCAAGATGCTGCTGCAGCTAATGATAATGCCTCTATCAAGGTAGCTGAAAGTCATGATGAGCAGAGCTTTAAGGAGGCATTCGATGCCGCTAGAGCCGAAGTTGGTCCTGGTGGCGCTTTCCATTGGCATGGCAATATCTATAGTACTTATACCGAGGACGAGTGGAACAACATGACAGATGCAGAAAAGAACGACTATGCTGAGGCTGTAAAGCCAGAAGTACGTGCAGAAGAAATGAATGCTGCTCCTCATCAAGCGGAAGATGTTGCTGTGGTATCTCATTCTTCTCATGCAGACCAGGATGTATCTGTTGCTCACAATGATGCAAATTTGCATCAGGCAAGTGATGTGCAGGTGGCTAATGACCAAAATGCAGATGTTCATTTGGTTAATGCGGGTGAAGTTCAGCTTGCAGATGGCTCCATGGCTACAGTGGGTGTCTTCGATGTGGATGGTCAGGAAGTGAGTGTGGTAGATTTTGATCAAGATGGAAATCCTGATGTTGCGATTTGTGATGCCAATGGCAATGGAAGTATTGACGTTGGGGAAGCAGTTGATTTGCATACAGGACAAGTGATTACTCCAAGTGGTAGTGATTTCGCTGATGCCGGAGTTGATGATTCTGCTGATCCAAATCTCCAAACTGCATCCTTGGAGAATCCTGATGTTGCTCCTGATATGCCAGACTATATGTCTGATGCTGATATTCAGATGGCATAAACATTGACTAAAATAGATGGTGTCAATGGAAACTAAAAGAATCAAATGTCCGAGTTGCGGTGTATTGCTTGACGTGAGAAATTCTCAAAACGAAGCGGTTAAGATGATTATTTGTCCTCAATGTAAAACTCAGCTGAGAGTGATGTTCTCACAGCAACATGCTGCAACTCCGCAATCTTCTGGGGAAACAGAATATGTTGGTAACAGCAATGGTGAGACTCAGTATGTGAATCGAGATAATGGAGAAACTCGTTACGTGGGGCATTCCTCTTCTCCTTCTCAATCTAATGAAACAATCCTTGCAGGCAAGAAAGAAGAGGTTACTCCTGGTTATTTGCTCTATGGTGGTCAGAAGTATCCGTTAGGGTTCGGCAATAATGTGATAGGTCGCAAGGCTACTACTTCGCAGGCAACTGTACAGATAGCTACTGATGATAGATATATGAGCCGTCAGCATCTTGCTATCCAGGTAATTAAGGCTTCTACGGACAAGGTTAGGGTGATGGTGTCTAACTACCATAATAAAAATGCCAGTTATGTGAATGGACAATTATTGAACGAGGGTGACCAGCTCATATTGTCAGAAGGAAGTATCATCAAGATGGGTAACACAACCGTTGTTTATCATCAAAAATAAAGCTAACAATGAGAATCAAGATATATCAGTCTTTAGCTATCCATGAGTTGGGTAAGAGGGCGAACCAGGAAGATAGCATCTATCCAATAGAGGGCAAAACAACGGAGAATGACCGTTTGTTTTTGCTCTGTGATGGTATGGGTGGACATGAGCATGGAGAGGTGGCAAGCCAAAGTATTTGCAAAAGTCTTTCTTCGTTTTTGTTGCAGCATGCAGTTGCTTCCGAAGGCTTGGAAGATAAGTTGCTATCTGATGCTTTGGCGTATGCCTACGAAGAACTGGATAAACTGGCTATTGCGGGAGATTCCCGTCAGATGGGAACAACTTTAACTTTGCTGTATTTTCACAGTAATGGATGTACGGCAGCCCATATTGGAGATAGTAGAATATACCATCTCCGTCCATCTTCGCATACCATATTATATAAGAGTCGTGACCATTCCCTGGTGTATGATCTTTATCAGGCTGGTGAGTTGACCTATGAGGAGATGAAGACATTTCCACAGAAAAATGTCATCACCCGTGCGATGATAGCTGGAGACAGAAATCATCCAAAACCTGATGTTATCCATATTTCAGATATTCAGCCAGGTGATTACTTCTATATTTGTTCTGACGGCATGTTGGAACAGATGGAGGATGAGGAGCTGTTGGATGTCTTCTCTGCGAATGTTCGTGATGAAGAGAAGCGACAGATGCTGATTTCAGAAACCTCAGATAATAAAGATAATCATTCAGCTTATATAGTACACATCAAAGAGGTGAGTCATGACGAGGCTGATGTGAGTCTTGTAAATGGAGAGCCTACGGCGAAATGCAATGCTTTGAATATCAAGCCTGATGTGGAAGAGGTGACTGCTTCTCCTGATGTTGAAGTCGTTAAGCCTGCTGGTATACCACCGCCTGTTCCTGATAGTGTAATCGTTGCGATGAAGAATAAGCAGAAAAGAAAGAAACATTTGTTTGTTGCTTTCATAGTAATAGTGGCGTTGGCAGTTGTAGGAATGTTTGGATATGGCTACTATAGCAAGCATAAAGCAGAGGCTGCTTTGCTTGATTCTCTTCATGAAGATTCTATGATGACCGTGAAAGAGTTTAATAGCCAGCAAGAGTCAAAGACAGATACAACAAAACCAGATTCAATAAAGTAAGATACAATAAAAAATGGACGAACTAAATAATCAAAATATGCTCCAAGTAGGAACCATCCTACACGGAACTTACAAGATAGAAAGCTACTTATCATCTGGTGGCTTCGGCAATACCTATTTAGCAAAGAACATCGAGTTTGATGAGACTTATGCCATCAAAGAGTTCTTTGTAAAAGGTGTGTGTCAGCGTGATGGTAATAGTACAACCATTAGCGTAAGCAATGCCGAGAATACCAATAGCTTTGAGCAACAGCGAGAGAAGTTCAAGAAAGAAGCTCGCCGTCTTCGTAGTCTCAGTAATCCTCATATTGTCAAGGTCTATGACCTTTTCGAGGAGAATGGTACTGCATATTATGTGATGGATTATGTGGATGGGGAAAATCTATCTGCACGTTTGAAGCGTACCAATGCGCCTTTGGCAGAGTCTGCCGTTCGCAATTACTTGAATCAGATTTTGGATGGTCTTGAGGCAATCCATAACGAAGGTATATTCCATCTTGACATCAAGCCAGCCAATATTATGGTGGATAGTCATGATGTTGTCAAGTTGATAGACTTTGGTGCAAGTAAGCAGCAGAGTACGGTAGGTGGTGCTACGATGAGCACTGGCATAAGTTATACGAATGGCTATGCCCCTAGTGAGCAAATGGCGCAGAGCTATGATAAGTTCGGACCATGGACTGACTTTTATGCCCTTGGTGCCACTATGTATAAGTTACTTACCAATCAAGAGCCTCCATCAGTTTCTGACCTTTCTGAAGACGAGACAGAGGACAAGCATCTTGTCCTCCCTATGCCTAATGTCTCTGAGGAAATGAAGAAGTTGGTGGTTTGGATGATGCAAGTGAATAGATTGAAGAGACCGAAGAATGTGGGGGAAATTAGAGGTTTCTTGCATCAGCCTTCTGCTGCTCCAACTTCAAACAATGAAAAGACAAAGGCATATTGGTCATATCAATCTTCTGCTAATCCTGCAAGTGAAGACGAAGAGACGGTATTGGCAAGTAAAAATGGGGATGCAAAAGTTGAAGAGAAAGCACAACCTCAAAGTAAGGTAGAAGAACAAGCAAGTGGTGATGCTGCAAGTAAAAATACGCATATTGTCGTGGTGTTTATACTTGTGGTAGTTGTAGTATGTGCCATTGCGTTTATGACACGTGGATGTGGAAATGTAACGACTTCTAATGTGAATGCTGTTTCTGCAGATTCGGATTCTGTGTGTATGACTCAGGATTTACAGCAGCAAGATGAACGTCCGACATATATGGAAAATTTACGAATAAAGATAAATGGAGAAAATTGTTCTTATACAGGTGAAGTTGGTTATAATTCTTATGGTGAGGTTGGACCTGCAGGAAAAGGAAAAGTTATTTTTGAAGATGGGCGAATTTATGAAGGTGTAGTGGGGGCTTGTGGTATAGATGGCGAGGATGGTACTATTACATATCCTAATGGAGATGTTTTTAAAGGTGTTAATTTATGGAGCTATAGGATTGATAAAAGTGTTCCTGATAAGGGAGAATACATATGGGCTGATGGTACAAGGTTTGTTGGTACATTTGATCGTTATGGAAAACCAAAAGAGGGTAAATGGTATAATAAAGACGGAAGTCTGTCTAGATAAATGTATGTTGTGCGAAAGTACAATGTATTAGTGTATAACTTGCAGCTAGGATATGGCAAGCTCTGTTTTAGCTCCTTAAAATTGTAAATGCCAATGAAATAGTGTCTTTATAAAAAAATAGGGCTGTTTTTGGTAAGGCATTTAGCTTTCCATTTGGTTATGGAGATATTTGGAGTCAGTCTGCCAATATCTTTATTCCTATTTGTGGTGGCGATGCTAAAGTCTTATAGAAATTAATCTTTTGATTATTTAAGTGTTGGTGGTAAGATACTTGCCATTTTTACTACCAGTACAAAATGAAGACATAAGCTATTTGTTGTAAATAAGTGAATTTAAGTAAAAATGAGTAACATAGAAAATGCAAAAGAATACGCTGAGGGTAAAGTAACTAAAGCGTTAAGCCAAGTTGTTGCAGATGCTTATATGGCAGGTTACAATGCTGGCTATCAAGATGGCTATAATAAGGTTGTTAAAGATTCTGTGACGGAAGGTGTGGAGTATGTTGACTTGGGACTTCCGAGTGGAACATTATGGTCTTCAGATTATGTTAAAGATGATAACGACAAGGCAATTTATGTAGCTCAGGAGAACGGCGCTGATTATGAAATTCCAACGTACGAGCAATTTAAGGAATTGATGGATGAGTGTAAATGGGACCAAAAGTCAGAAAAGAATTGGACAGAAAGTGGTTTTTACTATTGGCATGAGTGGGCAATTTGTCTTGGTCCTAATGGAAATAAAATTACATTTGAAAAAACAGGGATTTATGAAACTACAGATAGCCTTACAAGAACAAGTGAAATTTTCTTTTGGTTGAATAATAAAGAATATTTCCATAGAAATTGTGCTAGTATTACACTAAATGATTTGAACGTAGATTCGGAAAACGTGTTCTCTGGTTACAAACTGCCAATTCGTCTAGTAAAAACCATAGGATGAGGCATAAGAGGTTTGAAGCCATTTTTGATAATAAGTTTTAAATAAGATTTTTGTTTATGGAAAAAGTGAATTTTATAGAAATAGCTAAGTATTGCCAAGAGCAATCACAGATAAAGCATTCGACTCCTCGCAATAGCTATTGTAATACCCTTTTTGTTTCAATACAGAAAGATAACAAGATAGAATGTTCTTGTACACCTCATATCCTAGCAGAGGCAAAACAATGCATTTTAATTCATGCTTATGATGTTATTCCAGCAGAGAACCCTTATGTTCATTTTGATATAGATTATATAGATGAGAAAGGTTGTGTGAACCAGAATCGTTTGGATGATAATTTTAGATTAGATGTTAACTATATAGGACCTTGGCGTAATGACGTTCTGGTAATGCGTCTTCGTAGTGATGATTATTCTACGACTTTCTTTACTTGTACAGCACCTTGGCAGGATAAAATAGAGGTTATTTGGAATCTTTATTTAAAAATTCGTGATTGTAGTTTACAAGAGGCAAAAATGGTTGCATCTTTGGCGATGAAAGACAACAAGATTGCATTACAAGCAAAAAGAATCAAAGAATTAGAAGCAACAAAATTGTATCTAGAGCAAGAAGTTGCAGTATATAAAAATATATTGGATGAGATAAAGTCGCTATTGAAGAATAATGAAACTGTTAAGAAATAATGCCATTCTCTGTAATGGCAAATATAAAATTGAGCGAGTGCTCGGTCAAGGTGGTTTCGGAATCACCTATTTGGCTAAGCAGAAGGTTTCTGTAGCAGGTGCCTTGGGCACGATTGATGCAGAAATCGAAGTGACAATCAAGGAATTCTTTATGAAGGAACTCTGTAATCGTGATGAAGCTTCATCTATGGTGACAGTTCCTTCTACAGGAAGTGCAGAATTGGTGGAGAAGTTTCGCCAGAAGTTTATCAAGGAAGCGAAGAATATCTCTAAGTTGACTCACCCTCATATTATAAAGGTGTTGGATGTGTTTGAGGAGAATGGTACCGCTTACTATGTCATGGAGTACATCGATGGTGGCTCATTGTCGGATTTGATAGAGAAGAATGGTTCTTTATCGGAAGATGAGACCTTGAAATATACGAGACAGATAGCATCTGCCTTGCAGTATATCAATGCTCATAAAATGAATCACTTAGACGTGAAACCTGGTAATGTGTTGTTGCGAAAGAATGGTGATGTTGTATTGATAGATTTTGGTATGTCCAAGAATTATGATGTTGCGGGTGAACAGACCACGAGTAGTCCTGTTGGAGTGAGTGTTGGCTATGCGCCTATTGAGCGATCTCGTGTAGGAGGATTGGGAATGTTCTCTCCAGAAACAGACATATATTCTTTGGGAGCTACTATGTTCAAGATGTTGACTGGTCAAACTCCTCCTGAGGCAACTGCTGTCTTTGATGAAGGCTTGCCGGAATTGCCGATGGAAATAAGTGAGCAGACGAAGCTAGTTATTGAAAAGGCAATGCAACCAAGAAGAAAGGAACGCTATCATTCGATAGAGGATTTCTTAGATGCGCTGGGTACGGAGAATGTTCAGGCAGTTCATGTAAAAAATGAGAAGGTTCAACCTGAAGAGTATGGGGAGTATTATCGTTGGGCAAATGGAATGAATGGTCATTCTTTGGATGGATTTCCAACAGATAAGGAAATTGCAGGTACCAAGTTTGATGTGGCTTATCTTCTTTCTGAAGGAAAATTGAAAACTCCAACTCGTAAGCAGTTTAAAGAACTGATAGATAGATGTCGTTGGAGTTGGATTACTTACAATGGGACAACAGGTTGCAAGGTTACAGGTCCTTCTGGTAAAAGTATCTTTTTGCCAGGCGCAGGTAGAAAGAGTGATTATGGTATCTATCGTAAAGATTCCTTTGGCTATTATTGGAGTTCAAGTAGGGGGCATGGATTGAATGCTTATTATTTATACTTCAATGAGGAAGATTCTGATTTGACATATGAGCCAATCTTGACTTTGCGTTCTATTAGACCTATTTGTGAGTAATAATGAAGCGGCTATTATCTTCTTTCTTTATCTTCTTGCTGGCAATACCAACATTGCCAGCAAGAACTTATATCGTTAGCGTGGGCATCGCCGATTATCCCGGTCGTCAGAACGACCTTCGGGTAAGTGCGAATGATGCCAAGACCATATCGGGTATCTTTACCAAGAATGGTAATGCTACGGTTGATTGCTTTGTCAATTCAGACGTTACGGTCAAAAAGGTATGTACGGCAATGCGTAATACATTTGCCAAGGCTTCGCCATCAGATGCTGTTATCCTATACTTTAGTGGTCATGGTGTGCCTGGTGGATTGGTGTGTTACGATGGATTTTTGTATTACTCTTCCGTATTGAGCATCATGAGACAGAGTAAAGCTCAGCAGAAAATGATTTTCGTGGATGCTTGTTTTGCAGGGAAAATGAGAAATACGAATAAGAGGAATACTAACTATTCCAAAGAGAATGTGATGTTCTTCCTCTCTTCCCGTTCTACGGAGAAATCCTTAGAAACTCCAAGACAGACAGGTTTCAATAACAGCCTGTTTACTGTGTTTTTGGAACGTGGCTTGCGAGGTGGTGCTGATACAAACAAGGATAGAGTTATCACGGCTAAGGAAATTTATAACTTCGTACATCAGGGAGTAGTAGAAGCATCAGGGAATCGTCAACATCCCGTAATGTGGGGTAAGTTTGATGGGAATATGGCGGTGATGAAGTGGTGAATATCCTTAAATTCGTTCACGGAAATCTAGATATACATAAAATATGGTATTACTTTTAATACTTTTAACGCAAAATATTTGCTTAAAAGTATTATTATTCGTACCTTTGCCTGCGTAATCAAAACATTCAATGATATGAAAAAATACAAAGTCAAAGATGTTTTGCAGATGTTGAAGAAAGATGGTTGGTATTTGGCGAGAACCAAAGGTGACCATAGACAATTCAAGCATCCTTCCAAGCCTGGAACCGTAACGATTAGAGGTAAGGAAAGTGAAGTGCTGAATCAATTTCTTCTTAATAGCATCTGGCACCAGGCAGGTTGGAAGTAATACTTCCGCTGCTTTGGTGCATTCGCTTTTTGAATTAATAATGATTTTAAAGTAGCACATTATGGAAAAGATTATTGTTAATGTTGCGTGGTGCGACAAGAATTTTGGCGGTTCTCTTGGTAGTAATGTACCAGGTGCGGTGGTTTTTACAGCACCAACCTTTGAAGCTTTGCAAAAGGAGGCAAAGGATAGTTTAGAGTTTCATGTTGAAGGTCTTGTGGAAAATGGAGAAGATGTTCCGGAATGGCTGAAGAATGGCGATTACGAGTTTGTGTATAACTATCTGGATGCAACTACTCTTTTGAAGGCATATTCTCCATACGTTTCTCTAGCGGCAATTAGTCGTGCTTCTGGAATAAACCAAAGTCTTTTATCACACTATGTGAATGGATTGAAGAAACCACGTGAGCAGCAGCGTAAACGTATTGTTGATGGTCTTCATAAAATAGGATCAGATTTACAATCGGTTATGTGTGTATGATTTTAGTAAAACGGATGTTTGAAGGATGTTGTCAAGCATCCGTTTTGTCATTTTGTACTTCCAGACCCCCATTTCATACATTTATCCCCTTGCTTTCTATGCTGTTTCGAATAAATTCACTATCTTTGTCCCCCTGAAAACAACTAAAAGATAAAATGTAATGAAGAAAGGATTGAAATATACTTTGGCTTCCTTAGGCAGCCTGGTCGTTTTGGCTGGTATTGGTCTGGGAATCATGTATGTGGTGTCGCCATATAAGGTGAAGCGATGGGTGGGCATCGCTTCATCTTATTCTGATGTGTTCGTTGATAGATTGAAAGGGCAACCTTATACTCGTGGCGGATATGACGGCATTGATGTATCGAAACACAATGGAGTTATCAAGTGGAAGGAAATAGCGAAGAACAAGCGAATCAAGTTCGTTTATATCAGAGCTACACATGGTAAGGGATATGTGGATCGACATTATCGCCGAAATATCAGACTGGCTCGTAAATATGGGTTGAAGGTGGGATCTTATCATCTGATGTCTGCCGGCTCTTCAGTAACTGCTCAGTTCCGGGATTTCCAAAAGATGGTGAAAAAGGGCGAGCAGGATTTGATTCCTGTATTGGATGTGGAGGAGAAAGGCATCCAGGGAAGATGGAAGGGACGACAGCTGCAGGATAGCATACAGGTGTTTGCTGATTTAGTGAAGAAACATTATGGCAAGTATCCTGTCATCTATAGCAACGAGAGCTTCTATAATAAGGAGATGGGGGCGAAGTTCAATCGTTATTATCTCTTCATCGCCAATTATAACTCCCGACAACCCTCTATCGACGGAAGAGGAAAGTGCAATATCTGGCAGTATTCAGAAACCGGACATTTGCATGGTATTGGAGAAAGGGTAGATTTAAGCAGATTCATGAATGGTACAACCATCAAGGATTTGATGCTATAGGCAATGATGATTTCATACACATAAGCGAGTATTTGATACAATCCACGTATGGATAGCATCATTACTTGCTTATTTTTTTCTACTTTTGCACTATTATGAAGAAGTTATTGATCATATTGGGAATAGAAATGTCTATGTTTTTTTAATTATATGTTTGAAGATTATGAAGAAGTTATTGTTGTTTATAGCTGGAATCTCAATCCTGTTTTTAGCAGATTGCTCCAATGGAAATCAGAGCCATGGCAATGAGGGCATGGGAGACAGCCTTCCTGCTGATCCTCCATTGGGTTATGTCATAGAGTTAAAGCCTTTGGGAAATTTCTCACATCAGGAGGCAGAACAGTTGAGAGAAGAACTCGTGAAGCAATTGGGTATCATTTTCAATAAGGTACCAAAGGCTGAGTTGGAGGCTTCTGTATTTGTCGGAGACAAGAAAGAAATACCTGCCTCATGTCTCTACAAACCAAGAAACAGGTATTGGGCTGGGGGAATCCTGAAAATGTTGCATGAAGAGCATGGAGGTAATGATGAAATCGTAACGATAGGTTTGACGCATCGAGACATCTCTACTTCCATTCACGGACATTACAACTATGGAATCATGGGATTGAGTTTCCGGCCAGGTGACGCCTGTGTGGTTTCAACCTTCCGATTGAAACGAAAGGATGACTTATGGAAAGTAACAATCCATGAATTCCTGCATTCTCGCGGTTTGCCGCATTGTAAGACGGATGCCCCTAAGTGCCTGATGCAGGATGCCCATGGCAAGAATACCTTTTACATGAAACATGGGTTGTGCGAGGATTGCAAGAACTCTTTGAGGATGATTATGACTCATCAAGAGAGATAATTCAATTTTCCAACACTCTATCGTGCCTTGAATATAATCCAAGGCACGATTTCCTGATATTTCTTATGAGGATGCTTGCATTCTTCTTTTGAACAGCCAAACGCAATAGCAACTATTTTTCTCCAATTTCTTGCATATTCTTGCAGAAAAGTAAGTAAAAATGATAAATTTGCAGCAAAAAGCAATAATTTTTGGGAATTTATGCTTGATATTGTAGAAAAAGTCTTAACTTTGCAGCGGATTTGAGAAAATAAGCAGTTTCCGGCTATCAGAAAATGAGGAATCATGAAGCCATCAGAAAATGAGGAAAAATAATGAAGCTGTCAGAAAGATGAGGAATCATGAAGATGATAAGGAGGCTGGCTTTCTCTTCCACAGTTTACACTTATAACAACTTTATAAATTAAAAGATTCGATTATGAAAGTAGCAATTGTTGGTGCAAGTGGCGCAGTAGGACAGGAATTCCTGCGTATCCTTGCTGAGAGAAATTTCCCTATGGATGATTTGGTGTTGTTTGGTTCTGAGCGTTCTGCCGGACGAAAATACAACTTCAAGGGAAAGGACTATGAGGTCAAACTTTTGCAGCATAACGATGACTTTAAAGATGTCGATATTGCTTTCACATCTGCTGGTGGCGGCACTTCTGAGGAGTTTGCCGAGACTATCACCAAGTATGGTGCCGTGATGATTGATAACTCTAGCGCATTCCGTATGTGCGACGACGTGCCTCTGGTTGTGCCTGAGGTAAATGCAGAGGATGCCCTGAACCGCCCTCGCAACATCATCGCCAACCCTAACTGTACCACCATCATGATGGTTGTAGTGTTGAAGCCTATCGATAACTTGAGCCATATCAAGAAGATTCATATCTCTTCTTACCAGAGTGCTTCAGGTGCTGGTGCTGCTGCCATGGCTGAACTTGAGCAGCAGTATAAGGATATCATCGAGACCGGTAAGACTGAGCATATCAATAAGTTCCCTCATCAGTTGGCATACAATGTCATTCCACAGATTGACAAGATGACTCCTAACGATTACACCAAGGAGGAGATGAAGATGTATAACGAGACCCGCAAGATTATGCACTCTGATGTTCGCACCAGTGCTACCTGCGTTCGCGTTTCTTCACTCCGTTCTCACTCAGAGAGTGTTTGGTTCGAGACAGAGAAGCCGTTGGCAGTAGAGGACATCCGCAAGGCTTTGGAGGCTGCTCCAGGCGTAACTGTAAAGGATGATGCCCAGAACTACGTTTATCCAATGCCATTGGAGAGTGCCGGTAAGGACGATGTATATGTAGGTCGTATCCGCAAGGATCTGGCTGATGACAATGGTAACACATTGTGGTTGACTGGCGACCAGATTCGTAAGGGTGCTGCCCTGAACGCTGTTCAGATTGCTGAGTACTTGATTAAGGTGGGCAACGTAAAGTAAGCCATACCTTATTTATATAAAAGAATATGAGGAAGTTAAGGGATAATGAATTTTATCTCTTAACTTCTTTTCGTCTTTATACGATTCTGAATAGAAAAGTAAGAATATGCTTGAAAGATTCAAACAATTACTCGGTGAGATGAACCGGGGCATTTATGAGAAGGAGACGGAGATAGCACTCTCGCTCCTGGCAGCTCTGGCAGGTGAGAGTATCATCCTGCTGGGACCTCCGGGTGTGGCAAAGAGTATGGTGGCCAGACAGTTGAAGACGGCATTCAGGGAGGCTCAGAGCTTTGAGTATCTGATGTCGCGATTCTCTACACCCGATGAAATCTTCGGTCCGGTGAGCATTCAGAAACTGAAGACTTCGGATACTTACGAACGTGCGGTGGAGGGTTATCTGCCTACTGCCGATGTGGTTTTCCTGGATGAAATCTGGAAGGCGGGACCTGCTATCCAGAACACGCTCCTTACGGTGATTAACGAGAAAATCTTCCGTAACGGCAATCGGGAAATGCATCTTCCTCTGAAACTTCTCGTGGCTGCTAGCAATGAGTTGCCGGCTAAGGGAGAAGGACTGGAGGCGCTCTGGGACCGATTCGTGATTAGAATAGAAAGCCGACCGATTAAGCTGGAGAAGAATTTCCGGGCGATGCTCTTGGATTCTCACGCAGATTTCTTAGGTCCCACAGATTTCACAGATTCCACAGATTTCTCTGGTTTTACAGGGGGATTAGGTCACGCAGATTTAGCAGATAATGCAGATTTTTCTGATTTGAAGATTACTTCTGAGGAGTATGCTGAATGGACGGAGCGTATCGATAAGATTGGCGTGAAAATCGAGGTGCTCGATGCAATTTCCGCTATCCGTAAATTTCTGAGAGCCGTGAATGTGGATGAGGCTGCCGAGCGCAGAAACATCTATGTGAGTGACCGAAGATGGAAGAATATCGTCCGCCTGCTTCGCACTTCTGCCTTTATGCAGGATAGGGAAGAGGTGGATATCTGCGATTTGCTTCCTATCTACCATTGTCTGTGGCAGGAACCGGAAGAGCGGGATGCTATCCGAAACATCGTGATCCGTGCCCTCTTTTCTCCTTTTGCAGATAAACTCGTGGAGATGAAGAATGCGCTTGCTGAGGATATTAAGTATCATCGTGTACGCAGGAATCCGGAGGATGGAAGGGATTACGAGGGAGAGATAGAAAACCTTTCGGATGGCTTGAGCTCGCTGGAAAGGCAGTTGGGCGAGAATCTCTTCGCATCTGCTGATGATAAGGCGGAAATATCGGCTTATCTCCGTGATTTCTATAAGGAGCTGGCGTTTACCCGTCAGGATACGATGAAACTTTATGAGGTTTAATCGCCTCCTATTACATTATTATATATAGAAGACTCTAAACATGATGAATGAACAGAAAATATTGACTCCAGAGTTGGAGGCGCGTGTTCACCAGGCTGTGGATAACTTTATGCAGGGCTATGGCTGCTGCCAGTCGGTAGTGGCTGCCTTTGCCGATTTATATGGTCTTGAAGATGAGATGGCGAAGCGCATTGGTGCCGGCTTCGGTGGTGGAGTAGGCAGAATGAGAATGATGTGTGGTGCTGTTTCGGGCATCGTGGTGCTCGTTGGCTTGGATTGCGGACAGACCGAGGGGGATGACCGCGAGGGCAAGTCGGCATGCTATAAGGTGGTGCAGGATTTGCTCGCCAAATCGAAGAAGCAGAACGGCAGTATCATCTGTGCCGAAATCCTCGGCTTGAAGGGCCACGAGAAAGCGCAGTCCAGCTATGTGGCTTCGGCAAGAACGGCAGAATATTACAAGTCTCGCCCTTGCGCAGCCAAAGTAGAGAGTGCTGCAAGAATCTTCGCAGAATATCTGATGGAGAAAAAATAAGGATTTACTCCTATGAAATACCAGAATAACAAGGACTTGGCGGAGGCACAGTATTACTTGAAGATGCTGGATGACTTCTGCAAGTCGGGACAGGTGAAGATTCCTGATCCGACAGGCATCGCCATGCCTTGGAATTTAAAGGAAGACCCGCTGAAGGATTATCTCATTCATCTCTTTACCCTGAAAGTAACCATAGAAGAAACTGGCGAAGAGGTGCAGAAATTCGTGCGACAGGTGGTAAACAGCAAGATTAAGAGCAAGGTGTTCTATGATAGCGTGGGAAAATTCATCGTGGAATGCGTCCATCACATGCGGTTCCAGCGCCAGCGTGCCTGGACCGAGAGTCATCGGGCTGATGATGTGCTCGATTGGGCTCCCTTCAAGCGGATGGATGAACTGGTGTGGCTCCCTTTGCTCGACCAGCTGGAACAGGAACATGCTGAAGATGGGTTCGATAAGCCTTTCTTCCTCAAGCTGATGACAGGAGACGGGGCTTCGAAACCAGAAAACTGGGAAAGGCTGGTAAGAGACTGGAAGGTCTGCATCGACCATCAGGTATTGGACAAGCTGAAGGACTTCATCTCCCTGCGCCAGAACAACTTCGAAACAGGACTGGTGCGCATGATGGACCAGATAACCCGCAACATGAAGACGAAGGGCGTTTCGGAGCAGCGAGCCGTACAAGCTTGGGAACTGATGACGAACGGATGGACCGAAACGGAGTTTGAACGCCGTCTGAACCAGGTGAAGATTCAGGATAAATACCCCGAAATCAAGGAAATTGTGGCAAAGATGGGACGAGTAGCCGATGCCAACGGCAAAGACCGGCTCACCATCGCATCGGGCGTAGAGATGAAGATGGAGCATTCAGCGGGTAGCGATATCGAGGGCATTACCGTGGGCGATGATCTCAACTCCCTTCTTCCCCTCGAACTGGCACAGTACAGCGATGAAGATATGGAGGGCCTCTTTATCTATAAGTATCGCACGCGAAGACTCCAGACCTTCCGTTATAAGAGCGAAATGTCGAAACCATCCCGCAAACTGGGCTTTACCCATGCCTCCCGCAAGGGTCCGATGATTGTCTGCCTGGACACCTCAGCCAGTATGTATGGCACGCCCGAAAGGATATCCTCTACACTCATCTCTCTGCTGGAAGAAACGGCAGAAGATCTGGAGCGAGACTGCTTCCTGATAGATTTCTCCGTCAGTACCCATGCCATCGACCTGATGGCGAAGCGCAAGGCTGAGCGCCTGAAGAGAATAGGAATCACTATGATGGAATCAGCCGAAGCAGATGCAGCTCCGTCCGACGGAGATGGACAGGCGCATACCGGGCGAGGCATCCGGCGGCAGCCTACCACAACCCACCTTCCATTTATCGGAGGCGGAACATCGGCAAAGAAGATGATGACCCAGATGTTCGACCTTCTCGACAACGACGGACTCCATTACGTGAATGCCGATGTGCTTTGGATTACCGACTTCCTGATTCCAGATCCGCCACAGCAACTGTTGTCGAGATTCCGGGAATACAAGGAGACGGGTACCCGATTCTATGGCATCCGCATCGTGCGTGATGATGACAAGGAGCCGAACGCCTGGAAGGAGTACTTCAATCAGATTTATACCATCCGGTACCGCCCGCTGCGAAGATATTAAAGAAGATGTTAAGGCAGAAAAGGGGTATCAGATGATAATAGAGACATGTATGAAATGTATCAAGAACTTTATCATATGTTACATTTGGCGTAGAATTTCGGTTTTGCGCCATTTTTTTGAATTAAAAATTCCTTAAAACGCTTGGTGATACAAAATATATTTGTACCTTTGTGCTCGGAACAATGAATAATTGTCAGCCAAACAAATTAGAAAAGAATCAATAAATATAAGCAATTTATACAAAAACTTAAGTAATAAACTAAAATTATGGTAAGCAACAACATTCCACAAGTAAAGCTCGGTATTATTGCCGTTAGCCGTGACTGTTTTCCAATCGCGCTTTCTACTCAGCGCCGTGAGAACATCGTAAAAGAGTACAAGGGTGAAATTTTCAACTGCCAGACTACAGTTGAGAACGAGAAAGATATGCTCAAGGCTTTGGGCGAAGTGAAAGAGCAGGGCTGCAACGCTTTGGTTGTATTCCTCGGTAACTTCGGTCCTGAGACTCCTGAGACTTTGATTGCAAAGAACTTCGATGGTCCTTGTATGTTTGTTGCAGCTGCAGAGGGTGACGGCGACATGATCAATGGTCGTGGCGACGCTTACTGCGGTATGCTCAACTGCTCTTACAACCTCGGCATGCGCCACCTGAAGGGTTACATCCCTGAGTATCCTGTAGGTACAGCAGAGGACGTAGCTAAGATGATTCAGGACTTCGTACCAGTAGCTCGCGTTATCATCGGTTTGAAGGGCTTGAAGATTATCACCTTCGGTCCACGTCCACAGGACTTCTTCGCTTGCAACGCTCCAATCAAGGGCTTGTACGAACTCGGTGTTGAGATTGAGGAGAACTCAGAGCTCGACCTTCTCGTAGCTTACAAGGAGCATGAGAACGACCCACGTATCGATGAGGTTTGCGCTGATATGGCCAAGGAGATGGGCGAGGGATGCTACTATCCTGATCTCAGCCGCAGAATGGCACAGTTTGAGTTGACATTGCTCGACTGGGCAGAGGCTCACAAGGGTTCTCGCCAGTATGTAGCATTCGCTGACAAGTGCTGGCCTGCATTCCCAAGCCAGTTCGGTTTCGAGCCTTGCTATGTAAACAGCCGTCTCGTTAGCCGTGGCATTCCTGTAGCTTGCGAGGTAGATATCTATGGTGCACTCTCTGAGTACATCGGTATGTGTGCTTCTGACGATACCGTTACATTGCTCGATATCAACAACTCAGTTCCTCAGTATATCTATGATGAGGACATCAAGGGCAAGTACGATTATAAGTTGACTGATACCTTCATGGGCTTCCACTGCGGTAACACTCCACAGTGCAAGATGTGCTCTAGCCGTAAGATTAAGTATCAGCTCATCCAGAACCGTTTGTTGGAGAATGGTGGTAAACCAGACTTCACCCGTGGTACTTTGGAGGGTGATATCGCAGCTTCTGACATCACATTCTACCGTCTGCAGTGCGATTCAGAGGGCAACCTCCGCAGCTACATCGCAGAGGGTGAGGTTCTCGATGTTCCTACCCGTTCATTCGGTGGTATCGGTATCTTCGCCATCAACGAGATGGGCCGCTTCTATCGTCACGTATTGATTCAGAAGGGTTATCCACACCACGGAGCCGTAGCATTCTCTCACGTAGGTAAGACCTTGTTCGAGGTATTCAAGTATCTCGGCATCAAGGATATCGCTTACAACCAGCCAGCTAGCCTGCCTTACCCAACAGAGAATCCTTGGAAGTAAATTGAGTGAAGAGGGAAGAGTGAAGAAATCATTTGCTCTTCTTTCTAAACTGAGTTCATAAAAGATAAGGGCGATTGCTTATCCCTTGCGTAGGGAATAGCAATCGCCCTTTTTATGTTTTCCTGGAAGGAGATTACCTGATGATAATCTCCTTCCAAGAATGTTTTGCTTATTTCGTATTTTCCAACGCTTCCTGTTTCTGCGGAATCACCACCGAAGCCCCGATGCTGACGAGCAGTACGAGGATGATGAATACCAGCGAACTGACAGCATCAATCTCGAAGAAATCGTGGATGAGCATCTTCACACCGATGAACACCAGCAGCACACTCACACCCACCTTCAGATAGCGGAACTTGTCTGCTATCGCTGCCAGCAGGAAGAAGAGGGCACGCAAGCCCAGGATGGCGAAGATATTCGAGAAGAACACCACGAACGGGTCGAGCGATACCGAGAAAACGGCTGGGATGCTGTCGAAGGCGAAAATCAGGTCGCAGAACTCGATGAACACCACCGTCATCACCAGCGGACCCAGATGCAGGCGCTTCTGCATGAACTTCACTACCGGATGCTCCAGGGCATTGATCTCTTCCTTCTTGTTCCTGTTGAGGAACATCTTGGCACCGCTGTAAACCAGGAATCCTCCGAATACGAGCAATATCCAGGCGAACCGGCTGATGAGCGCAGCACCCGCGAAGATGAAGACGAAGCGCAGTACGATGGCTCCCAGAATACCCCAGTTCAGTACGTGCTGGTAATCTTTCTTGTCTACTCCGAACGAGGTAAAAATCATCATCATCACGAAGAGATTATCTACCGAGAGCGTCTTCTCTATCAGATAACCCGAGATGTAGGAGATGGTCATATAGTGCCGGTATTGCTGCAGACTCCCCTCATAGTCGTTCGGGTCCAGTTTGAGATGAGAAGCATAGCGCGAGGCTATCAGCTTCAGGTCGTCGAAGTTCTCGATGCCGTGCACCATGTCGCCATGAAAATAGATGAATACGGCGAAGGCGAGCGCGAGAATAATCCATACAGCCGTCCATGAACCGGCTTCCTTGATAGACACCACATGTGCCTTTCGGTCGATGACCAGCATGTCTAATACGAGTATGGCGGCGATGAAAATCACGAATCCCACCAAAAACATCGATTCAGTAAAAACATGTTCCATTTTTCTTTATCCTTAATCTATTTAGTATATACCATTGAATCTTAAAATCATTTCATCTGTTAGAAACGTGGGCGCAAAATTAGGAAAAATATCTGGAATAGCGAAGGTTCCGGTGCAAAACTTAATTGATTTTAACTTGAAAGGCAGGAATGTAACAGGTTTGTAATAATAGCGCTGTGAGAACCGGTAAAAAAGGCGTTTTAAAGATAAAAGGGTAAAAAGGTAAAAATGTAAAAAGGTAAAAAGAGCCTAGCGGAATGTTAAGCTAGGATGCTCTTTTTACCTTTTTTACCTTTTAAAGGCTCTTTTACCTTTTCTTAGTCAGCACATAGTGCTTAGCCATGGCGCCTTCAGGCTCGTTGCCCAGCGAATCGGTCATGATGAGGCTGTTGGCATCCTTTACCTTGTAGTAAGATGTCTCGCCGCTCGATGGACGAGTGATTTCTACCACGTTGTTAGCCAATACCTTGAAGATACCGCTCGCTTCGTCGTGACCATCCTTGCGCTCCAGATAGTCGGCTGAGTACTGGTAGGTGCTGTCGGCGTTGAGCGTCAAAACGGTCTTGATGCCCGGACAGTCGGCAGCAGGGAGAGTTCCCTCGTAGGTGCCGGCGATGGAATCGAGAATGACATCGTTGGAATTGAGCGAATCATTTTCAGCATAACTGAGGCTATCCTGGTCAGCCCCCTGGCTATTTGTCTTCTTGCCATTGCAGGAGACAACTGACAATGCAGCGATGACGGCTGCTGTCAAAACTAATTTCTTTTTCATACTATACTGCTTTTTAATTGTTACTTATTTACGGAATCTCTTCTCTTAGAGAGCACTTTCCCCGAGAAGGATTTCTCTTCGCAAAAATAGTGTTTTATTCTGATATCCGCAAGTTTTACACAGAAAATTATAGAATATTATACTATTTTCTTAATTGATGATGACTGGCACAATCTCTTCTTCGCTAGGCCAATGAGGCAGATAGAAGAGCGGGCGAGGGGTGCCGCCCAAGCCCGTCCAGTCTATCTGTTTCACAAAGTCGAAATCGGGAGGACCGAAGTCGAAACTTCTGCCGTAGAGCACGATGGCGCCTCTGCCTTCATCTATCTTCCACAAACCGCCCCCGTAGGTGCATTGCTCGCCGGGTGACAGCATGTCACGGTGAAGATAGACACGCCCGAACTTCAGTACTCCGTCTCTGTTGATAATGAATTTCTGAAACATCTCTATTTCTGGTTTATTCAATGAAATCTGTATTCCGATTGATTCAATGTAATGAGAGAATTATTTCTTCTTCCAAAACAGTTTGTCTATGAAATCATAGCGCTTCTCCATTTGGGCATCAGTTTTTACGACGGTATTCACGTCTATCTGAAGCACAGGGGCTACTGCCTTGCCGTTGGTGGATGGCCACTCAGGCAGACCCAGACCATTCGGATTGCCGGTCTTCACGAAGTTTACATAATACTGGCTGAAAATGTCGCTGATCATGTAATCCTCCGGTTGCCAGTTGAACACGCGGTTGGTAGGCAAAGTGCCCATTGCATATTCTATGTCGGCAGAGTGAACGGCTCCCTTATCCTGTGGAGCTGGAGTTGCATCTTCCTTGGCATCTATCACGCCGCCAGCCAATGCAGCCACCTTGCCCTTGATTGCCATAGCAGGACGAGGATGGCAATAGCGGTAGCGGTAAACAGGCTGTCCGCCGGTCAGCTTGTGCATGTTGCCCCACTTCCATGTAGAATAATCGAGGAAGATATCCGAAGCTAGGTTCACGCCCGGCTGCTCCAATACATCCTTATCGCTGTTGATGCCGTAGAGGCGGAAGAGTTCATCGATGTTCTCTTCTCCGAAAGTAGCCTTGGCACCCGCCTTCAGATTCTCGACGGTAGGCTGCTTGCCCATCAATACCGCCCATGGAGTCATCTCCTGGTTGTTACCGCCAATGAGCAGAGGCACCTTGGTCTGCTCGCCCTTGGCAAATACCTCTACAGGCTGTTCTTTCATAAAATATCCGTCAATATTATAGACAGGAACCGCTCTTACTTCCGCCAGCTTCATCAGTTCCTCGGCAGGAAGGGCACGAAGTTCGTTGAGGTTCTTCATTCCAACCTTCTTTCCCACCTTCTTGCCGTTTTTCTTACCTATCTTCTCGGCTATTTTCTGGGCAAGCTGCACGCCTTCCTCCTCGGCCTCCTTCAGCGTAGCCACCTTCTTGAATCCCATCACCGAACCACTGGAACCCATTGCCTGCGCAAAGAGTCCCTGACAGAGAGGGGAAGCCATCAGGGCGCTGACCGACATGGAACCTGCCGATTCGCCTACGATGGTGATGCGGTTAGGGTCGCCGCCGAAAGCCTCGATGTTATCCTTTACCCACTGGATGGCAGCCACCTGGTCCATGAATCCATAGTTGCCGGAACCCTTGTAGGATGTTTCCTTAGAGAGCTGTGGGTGGGCGAAGAATCCGAAGATGCCCTCACGATAGTTGGCTGTGATGGAGATGATGCCCTTGCGTGCCATCGCATCGCCCGCATATCGAGGTTCGCTTCCGCTACCCGCCATCAGTCCTCCGCCGTTGAAATAAATGAGTACCGGCAGATGCTCCTTCATGGTCTTTGCCGGTGTCCATATATTAAGGTAGAGGCAATCCTCGCTGTTGATCTTCGCACCGAAGTTCATATCGCCGAAGAGAGGTTCCTGCATCGGGTTCGGTCCGAACTCCTTGGCCTCGCGAACGCCCTGCCATTTCTGTACAGGCTGCGGAGCCTTCCAGCGGAGATTTCCTACCGGAGGGGCAGCGAACGGAATACCCTTGAATACTGTGATGCCTGAGAGGTCTTTTCCTTCGAGGATACCTTCGGCAGTCGTTACCTGAGTCTGCGCCATCATTCCCATAGCAGGGAGCAGAAAGGCGATGGATAAGAGTAGTTTTTTCATATCGTAAATCTGTTAGTTTTGCAATAATACTGCAAAAATAAACAAAATATCATTACCTTGTCTTGTTCATGCTTATTTTTTAAGTCTTTTTGCAAAAAAAAATAAGGGCAGGCCCCTCATGATGAGAAACTTACCCTTTTTTCTGATTGTTGTATTATAAATTCTTGGCTTTTTCCGGTTCATTGGTTGTCACGTAATCGATGCCTTGCTTAAAGAAATATTTGATGGCTTTTAGTTTGTTGACTGTCCAGACATTGGTAATCAGGCCGAGTTTCCGGGCTTCCTTGATCCATAACGGATGTTCGTAGAAAACGCTATCTTCATAATCGATGCCTGCATAGCCTGCATCCTTGGCATCGAGAGGGGTTAGGTCGCCATTGAGATAGGAAACCTTGGCTCCTGGAGCGTGGTGAACGAGATAATCGCAGGCGTGCTTGCTGAAGGAAATATACTCTGTTCTTGCTTCCAGTCCGGCTTCTCTTACCATCTTCAGGGTGGCATCTATGCAGCGGTCTTCATCGCTCTTCTGGATGTGCTCTTTTACTTCGAGGATGAGCTTCATATCGCCCAATGACTTGGCAGCATTGAGATAGTCCTTCAAGGTAGGAATCTTCTCGCCATTCTTGAGTCGCTTGTCCTTGATATCGGCATAGTTGGCATTCTCTATCTTGATGCCGTCAACATCATCATCGTGGAAAACTACCACCTCGCCGTCGCGTGTGATATGAACATCAAACTCTGAGCCGTAAACCCCTATCTTATAAGAGTTCTGAAGAGAAGAGATGGAGTTCTGGGCAGAACCTTCTGTCTTCCAATAGCCTCTGTGGGCAATCACCTGCTGGGCTCTATCCTTGGCTGAGGATGGGAGAATCACTCCCATCAGCAGCATCATATAAATCAAAATTCTTTTCATTGTTTTTATCTTTAATATATTTCTTCAATATGTATTTCGTTATACTTATGAAACGTATTCCAGTCTGCACTTATTGTCTTAGAATCCCATTTTAAACATCACGCCGACAACGGAGCGGGAACCGCCGATGTAGGTTGGGAAACCAATCTGTCGGCCGGAATTACCTGCATCTACGATATATTTCTCATCGAGTACGTTCTTGCCAAAGGCTCCAATCTCGTAGTAAACCTTGCCTGGCTGGAAACGGTAACCGGCTGTGAAGTTGAGCAGTCCGTAGGCATCCTGGGTAAACTCTGGCTCGTTGCTCTCTTCGAAGAACACCTTCGATTTCCATGAATAGGTAGGGCGGAGATAGAAGGAAGCCTTCTCGCCGGTTGGCACGTTCAGGTCGAAGCCGATGGCAAAACTGTTCTTTGGAGTAAGGCGAAAGCGGTTGCCGGCATAAAGCTGTGCGTTTCCGTTGTCATCCTTGTCGTTGAACTTGCCCTCTATGTACGACCAGTTGCCGAAGAGATTCAGGTAGCGGCATGGAGAGTAGCTGATGCTTGCCTCCAGACCGAAACTGTGGGCATGACCTGCATCATCGTATTCAAACTTGCTGGTGGTAACGTTGAAAACCGATGTCTGATAGTTATACCAGTCATAATAGTAAGCGCAGAAATCGTAATTCAATCTGCCTTGCAGGAGACTTCCCTTTACACCTGCCTCGTAGCTGTAGATGATTTCAGGGTCGAGTGTCTCGAAATCCTTAGGATCGTTGTTGAAATACAGCACTCCCGGACGACGGCCACGAGCCACGCTGGCGTAGATGTTGTTGCGACCAATCATGTAGTTGAGGGCTGCACGACCTACCCACGACCAGTAGCTCTCCTTGGCAGTTACCTTGGCGCTACCCTCGGTAGGGCGATAAAGTATGGCACCAAACATGCTTGGTACGGTCGCTGAAGAGTAGCCTGTTTCCTGATTCTCATAAGTTCCGCGGATACCCAGGGTGAAGTTCAGATTCTTTGTGAGTTTGAAGGTTCCGTCAGCGAAAACCTCTACAGCCTGGTTGGTTCCGTAATTCTTGCCCTGTTCGGTATAGGCAGTATCGAGCACTTTGGCTGAAATGCCCTGCAAGGTAGCCTGAATCTGTTTGCCGTTATCGCCCAAGCCAGCAAGAACCTGGTCTAAATCCATTCCTACAGCACCCAGAGCAGTCTTCAAATCACCATAAATATCAGGAGTGGTGGTCAGCGCCTTCAGTTTGCCATCAGCATCTTTTTCAGGATTCTCAGGGAACCACTTGCTCATGAGCTGGGCGAGTGCAGCATCTACCATCGGCAGGTAAGCGGCAGGAAGATACTGGCTGAGCAATCCCTTTACATTATCTATCTGACTGCTGAGCGAAGCCTTCACACTCTTCTGGATAAACACTGGATAGAGGTACTGGAGATTCGCCTTGGCGTTGACATCCTGTGATGAATTCTCGTAGAAATAGCTGGCTCCCAGGAAGCCAGAGAAGAACTTTTTGTCATCATAATTGAATCTGAATTCCTGGCTAAACTGAGTTCCCTTCTCTTTTTCCTCGCAGAGCAGAAGTGGGAGATAAGTACCATCTGCATCGAAATGCTCATTGCTGTTGAAGGCTCTGAATCCGGTGATAGAATTAAACGACCAGCGGTTGCTGATGTTGTGGTCGATATTGAGCAGGGCGCCACCCACGTTTCGCTTGATGCCCAACTGCTTGCCGGCTTCCAGGTTTGCAGGACTGTTTGGGTTGCTATTGCCAAAGGCTGGGTTGATGCTATGGAAGGAAGTGCCTGGATAATTATCGTGCTGATAATCGAGTACCACGCCCACGGAAGTATCATCGTTAGCCCACCATTGGGTTGAGTTTCTGAAAGCCAGGGCATTCTTGCCGTTCAGTCTGCCGCCTGCCTCGTTCTTGATGAAACCATCGCGTGCATCGTAGTCGAAGGCAAAGCGGTTGGCAAGCTTGTCCTTGATGATTGGGGTGTTGATGAAACCTGTTACCTGGCGTTGGTTGTAGCTGCCGTAGTTCAGGGAAAGTTCGCCCTTCTGTTCATTTACCGGTTTGTGGCGGATGATGTTGATTCCGCCAATCTCAGCACCTCTTCCGAAGAGAGTTCCCTGAGGACCTTTTACTACTTCCAATCGTTCCAAGTCGAATAGTTCAACGGCAGAAGAGCGGCTTCTAGATGTAGAAACGCCATCCATAAACACGGAAACTCTTGGCTGGGAATAAGCCTCGCCGCCATCTGAAGTTACACCACGAATCACGTAGCCAGGGTTGTTAGGACTCTGCAGCTGAATCTGAACGCCTGGGGTCAACTGAGCCACGTCGTCCATCTGGTGGAGATTGAGTTTCTCCATCACGCTACCTGTTACGGCACTTACAGCCACAGGAATCTCCAAACTACTCTGCTTCTTCTTCTGGGTAGTGACGATAACTTCGCCCAGGGCTTGTGTATTTTCCTTCATCACTACCTTCAGGTTGTTGTCGTCAGCATCCTTGGTGATGGTGTTGTATCCTATATAAGTAAAGGTGAGTTTGTCACCATCGTTCACGTTGACGTGGAACTCGCCGTTCAAATCAGTCTGTACATTCGTGTTTCCGCAGCGAACCACCACGCCAGGTAAAGCCTCGCCCTGTTCGTTGGTCACCTTACCGCTTACGGCATTCACGCCCAATGCTTTAGAATTAGTTTTGTTTCCTTCTGGAGTATTGTCGGCTTTCGCCTCCAGACATGCTACACCCTGCACGAGCAGGGAAGCCATTAATACAATCTTAAATCTGTTCATAATCTATTGTTTCTTGCATATTTATTTTTTTTCGACTGCAAAAGTAGAATGATTTTGTTACATCGTGGTTTCTATCTGGTGAAGAAAAGATGAAGTTGAAATCAGTATTTTTTTCTTCACTCTTCTTTCATTTCTTTGTAACATGATGGCAACATCCTTTAAATACCTTTGCAGCGGTAAAAAGCATTACAGTATTTTTGAAGAAAGAAATGAATAAGGTATTTAGTTTTATTGCGTTGGCATTTCTGGGATGCGGCTCTGCTGCTGCCCAACAGGTGAATGTTTCTAACGTTCAGCGCCCCAAACTGGTAGTGGGCATCGTGGTTGACCAGATGCGATGGGATTATCTCTATCGCTATCAGAAGCGCTACGGAGAAGGTGGATTCAAGCGATTGCTCAACGAGGGCTTCTCTTGCGAAAACACCCGTATTCCGTATGTTCCATCGGTTACCGCCATCGGTCATACTTGTCTCTATACAGGCAGTGTGCCTTCTATCCACGGAATCGCCGGAAACAATTTTGTGAAGAATGGCAAGAAGGTGTATTGCACGGATGATGAAACCGTGAAGCCGGTGGGCTCCAACAGCAAGGCGGGCCTGATGTCGCCCAGAAACCTCTGGGTTACGACTCTCGGAGATGAGATGAAGATTGCATCCAACGGTAGAGCCAAGGTAGTGGGCGTGGCATTGAAAGACCGTGCTTCCATTCTTCCTGCAGGTCATAATCCGAACGGTGCCTACTGGTTTGATGATGAGAGCGGAAAGTTTATCACCAGTTCTTATTATATGAACCAGTTGCCCAAGTGGGTGGACGCGTTCAATAACCAGCATCTGCCAGAGCGTTATCTCTCGGAAAAATGGAACACACTCTATCCTGAGAATACTTACGTTGAAAGTACGGAAGATGAGAACGAGTATGAGGATGGCATCCGCAAGGGCATGAAGGCTATGCTGCCGCTCAATCTTCCAGCCCTTTATAAGAAATATGGTTACAGCATTATCCGCAAAACTCCTTTCGGCAATTCGCTGACGATTGATTTGGCAAAGGCGGCGATAGACGGCGAGCAGTTGGGTGCAGATGATGAAACCGACTTGCTGGCAGTAAGCTGCTCCAGCACGGATTATATCGGTCATCAGGTGGGAACTCATGCGGTAGAGACTGAGGATACTTATCTGCGCCTGGACAAGGCGATAGCCGATTTCCTTTCTTATCTCGATGAGAAGGTGGGCAAAGGAAATTATCTGGTTTTCCTGAGTGCCGACCATGGAGCGATGAACAACGCCCGTTTCCTGCAAGACCGCCGCATTCCAGCGGGTAATTGGGATGGTGATGCGGTGGCTGAGAAACTGAATCAGACCCTGGCTCAGGAGTATCTTAACGTGGGCAATCTGGTGAAGACCGTGATGAACTATCAGGTGTTTTTCAACCGTAACATCATCAAGGAAAACAAGTTGGATTTCGCCAAGATCAAGCAGAGCGTGGTGGACGTGTTGAAGGAAGACAGTTGCGTGCAGTATGCCTGCGATATGGAGAAGACGATGACCGAGAGCATTCCTGATGATGTGATGATGCGCATCGTGAATGGTTACAACCATGAGCGAAGCGGTGATGTGGCCATCGTATTGAAGCCGAATTTCTATGCCCACGGCATGAAGGGAACCGATCATGGTGAGTGGAATCCATACGACACCCACATTCCTTTGGTTTTCATGGGTTGGGGAATCCAGCACGGTGCTACCACGAAGCAGACTTTCATGACCGATATTGTTCCAACCATCGCCGCCCTGCTTCATGTTCAGGCGCCAAATGGTTGTGTAGGTCAGCCGATATTCTAGTATTTTATTTAGAGCCTTATTCCTGAACCCGATTCAGGAATAAGGCTCTAATCGTATTCTGAGTTTTTAACCCTATCTTCATTTTTCTCTCACATCTTTGAAATATGAAACTTATACCTTTGCACTCGGAAAGGGGCGATGGACAGCTTCGTGTAACATGCATCTGCCGCTTCGCCAGCATAATATTAGATGTTTAAAGATGTAAAAAGAAAAATGAAGGTAATTTTTGTAATTCAAGGAGAGGGTAGAGGTCATCTCACCCAGGCGTTGGCGCTTAAGCAGATGCTTCTGCACGAGGGCCATGAAGTAGTGAAGGTTTTATTGGGCAAGAGCAAGAACAGGGTGATTCCTGAGTTCTTCCAGAATAAGATAGGTACTCCTATCGAGGTTTTTGACAGTCCGAATTTCTTGCCGTCTAAGGACAACCGCAAGTTCTATCTCCTGCGCTCCCTGGCTTACAATACGCTCTTGGTTCCCAACTATCTTTCAAGTATCCATTTGATACGGAAGAATATCCAGAAGAGCGGAGCCGACATCATCATCAATTTCTACGAGGTGTTATGCGGCATTACCTGTTCCCTTTTCCGTTTCGGTATTCCTGAGGTTTGCATAGGTCACCAGTACCTCTTCCTCCATCCTTCTTTCCAGATGCCTGGAAAGTATTCCGTACCAGAATCTTTATTAAAATTCTTTACCCGTATCACCTGTATGGGAGCCACAGTCAAGTTGGCACTCTCCATCCGTGACTACGGGGATGAGCCTGTGCACGGCATTAAGGTGGTTCCGCCGTTGCTCCGTCAGGAAGCCAAGACCATCATCCGCCATCATGGCGACTACATTATGGGCTACATGCTGAATGCCGGTTTTGCCGAGGATGTGAAGGCTTGGCACGAGAAGCATCCCCATACCCGTCTTCATTTTTTCTGGGATCAGCCCGATGCGCCCGAAGAACTGAAGGTGGATGATACGCTCACCTTCCATCGCATCAACGACGAAAAATTCCTCAAGATGATGGCAGGCTGCAAGGCTTTCGCCACCACCGCCGGCTTTGAGAGCGTCTGCGAGGCACTCTACATGGGCAAACCTTGCATGCTGATTCCGGCTCATGTGGAGCAGGAATGTAATGCGATGGATGCAGAAAGAGAAATGGTTGGCGTGGTGAGCGAGGATTTCGACATCGATAAACTGAAGGCTTTTGCCCGTGATTACGAGGAGGATGTGGAGTTCAGAATCTGGGAGAACCATGCTGAAAGCCGAATCGTTGCCGCCATAGAAAACGCTTACGATACTTATTATTATAGAAAGGAGAACCAGGCTTATGAAGAAGAAAATGATTCCATTGTTGCTGCTTCTTCCCTTGTTGTTCCTGCTCGCCGTGTATGGCAAGGATAGCAAGAAGGAGGAGTCGCGTGTGGTAGTGATAGCCATTGATGGTTTGAGATGGCAGGAGGTGTTTGAGGGCGCCAGGCGCGACAGTCTGATGCCGTTTCTCTGGGAGATGGGTAGGAAGAAGGGCTGCATGATAGGCAACCGTAACCGGAAATCGAAGATGGAGGTGGCAAACGGCATCTGGAAATCCTATGCCGGGTACAGCGAGATGCTCTGTGGTGTAACCGATGATGAGCATATCTTTGATAACCGCAAGCAGTATAATCTTAACCGCTCGGTTCTGGAATTGGCTGAGGCTTGTTCTGAGTATAAGGATAGGGTGAGTGCCGTGGCGAGTTGGGATGTGGTTCCTTATATCCTGAATTACCGCAGAAGCGAGTTGCCGGTGGATTTCCGCTCTCCTCACAGGGTGAGCAAACAGGTAAGAAATGACAGCGTGACTCTGAACCGTGCCTTAAAAACCCTCATGGAGAAGCATCCCAAGCTTCTCTTCGTAGAGTTTTGCGAGACCGATTATTACGGGCACCATGGCAAATGGCAGGAGTATCTGAATGCTGCCCATCAGAACGACCAGTTTATCCGCCAGTTGTGGAAATGCTGCCAGCAAGACCCCTTTTATAAGGGCAACACCACCTTTCTCATTACCTGCGATCATGGTAGGGGAGAAAGCCTGGGCGTTCACGCCAACCGTGGCGAAGTAGATTCCAAAGCTTCTTGGACAGAACATGGTAAAGAAATCAAAGGCAGCAACCAAACCTGGCTGGTGGCTTTCGGAAAAGATATTCAGCATCTGGGAGAAATGGAAGGGGGCAGAACCATCTACACCAAGCAGGTAGCTCCTACCATTGCCAGCATCCTGAAGGTTCCGTTTACGAATGATGATAATCAACAGCCGGAGGCTTCGCCGATTTATAAGATTCTCAAATAAAGTTTTGGACAGATATAAGCATTTAATTGACAGACAACAAAATAGATTAGCCATTTAATCGTTATATTACTATATATAATAAGGTATAGTTTTATTTTGAGAGTAATATGAAAAAATGGCATTTATGGTTGGCGGCTTCCATCGGACTGGTGGTCATCGTTGGAATGATGATTCGGGAGTTTGATGTGGAAGTTCTGAGCAGGATAGATTTGTCTCCCAGGTTCTTTCTGGGGGTAGTAATGGGCGTGTTGCTCTTTGCGGTCCAGAATCTGATGCTCACCCTCCGTTTCCGTCATCTCTGCCAGCGTAAGTTATCCGTAGCCGAGGCGTTCCGCATCAATGTGCTCTGCGAGTTTACTTCTGCCGTCACTCCTTCGGCGGTGGGGGGAAGTGGTTTGGCTTTTGTTTATCTCAATCGCGAGGGAGTTTCTATGGGCAGAAGTATCTTCACCATGTTTGCAGCCCTGCTGGCTGATGAGGCTTTTCTTGCCATCAGTTGCGTGTTGCTCTATTTCTGTGTTCCATTGCATCTCTTGTTCAGCTTGGCTGACGGAGTGGGGATTTCTGTGGATGCTACGAACGAATGGATTAAGGGCGGAGTGCAGGTTATCTTCATCGTCAGCACCCTTATCGTTGCTGTCTGGACAGCCATCCTCTACCTCTTGTTGTTGCATCGCCCTCAGATTCTGGGCTGGGTATTGAAGGGATGCTGCAAGATTCCTTTCCTTCGCAGATTCCTGCCCAAGGTTGAAAAGTTTTCCGAGGAGATGACGATGGCTTCGAAGGAGGCAAAACAGGAGGGCGGAAGGTTCTGGCTGCAGCTGATGGGGTATACTTCCCTGGCGTGGCTGTCGAGATTCGCCATCGTGGTAGCTATTCTCATTGCCTTCCATTGTCAGGGCAACATGCTGGTGGCTTGGTGCCGCCAATGGGTGATGTGGATGATTTCCATTCTGAGTCCTACGCCTGGCGGAAGCGGCGTGGCAGAGTTGATGTTCCGCCTTTATTATGCCGATTTCCTGCCCGATGCCTCTGTAGCCATTCTTGCCGCCATGCTCTGGCGCGCCATCTTCTACTACCCTTTCCTGGTGATGGGCACCCTGGTCTTGCCGAAATGGATTGCTAGAAACTGACATAGAGTCGGGCACTAAGAGCCGTGAAATCTCCATTGTCGTTTTTGATGTATTGGAACGATGGCTGAAGGGAGATGGATTCCGTCAGCTGTCTTTTCCATGTTACTTCCAGCGAATATTCCGAACCTTGCTGGAAGCGGGCGTACTGGCCCGACAGACCGCACTCGTTCTTCTCGTCCTGATAGGCGCCGCCCAGTTCAGCGTATCGGTAGCAGGCATTCTGATGACTGGTGTTCTCGGAATATTGCACCATGCACGAAATGTTCTTGTCGCCAGCCTTCCAAACGCTCTGCTCTCCGTAAATCCACCAGCCACAGGTTATTTTGCCCTTGGATTCATCGGCAGAAACCATATCGCCATCCTCGTTGATCGGATATTGACGGGTATGGACGGCAGCACCCGCAAAATATTTTCCACCTTTATGTTCATACTCCAACTGTGACATATTGAAGATTCCATCCTTCTTCGGGCGAACCAGGAAAGGATTGTCGTGAGCTTTCCAGCCATTATATCCCGCACCATTATACAGACTGTTTCTGAAAGTCCATCCTCCCTTGGTTACATCAAAGTAAAGGGTCAAGCCCGAATACGGATAGTTGGCTATCGGATAGCTGGATGCAACGGTAGGGAAGATTCCCTCAGAACTGTTCTGGAAAAGTGCCGTAACGTCAGAGGTAAAGAAATCCTCGTTCACGTTTCTCACACCCACAAACAGATGGCCCGAATTCCACTCGTGCATGTAGCCCAACACGGCAAGCATGGCGAAGTTATTGTCTGCATCTATATTCGAAAATCCCTGCCAGTCATCAATGATGCCATCGTTGGTCTTTGCCACATGCAGCGTAGCCGCCTCGAACGAATCCTTTCCTTTTCCTATCGGAACACTCAGTTCCAATCTCAGCTGATTAATCAAATTGGTGTTCCTGTTCATGTCCCATTGCCATTCCGAAATATATTGTCCGTTAAAGCTCTGTGCATAAGCAAGGCAAATATTGATGCAGCCTAAAATAATAAAAATAATTCTCTTTATTTCTTTATGTTTTGTATAATTTCTTGTTCATTTGCCCGCCGCTTGCGAGCATCTTTCTAATTCACGCTGCAAAGATACTTGATATTTTAAAATCCTGCAATACTTAATAATTAGTATTTTTATTTAATCTAAATAAATAAGGCTCTTTGCTATCCTCATTTCTAGGTATTGTGGTTCTCTTATATGGATGGAAGGTTCTGTTCTGTCCTTATTTTTAGGTATTAAACGGCTACCAACAATAATATTTTTTAAAAACTTTGTCTTATCAGATATTATTCGTACCTTTGCATTGTTTAAAAAAGTTAGAAAATGAAGAAGATATTAAATCCATATTTGAACAAGGAGGGTTACAACTGCGTTTGCTGTGCCCCAAACAATCCTGTAGGATTGCATCTTGAGTTTTGGGAAGAGGGTGAGGATGTGCTTACCATCTGGAATCCCGGCGAGAATTACCAGGGCTGGATCAACACCCTGCATGGCGGAATCATCAGTATGCTGATGGATGAAGTGGCAGGCTGGGTTATCAACCGCAAACTGCAGACCACGGGTGTGACGATGCAGCTCAACGTGAAGTACAAGAAGCCTGTGATGACAACCGATTCGCAGATTACGGTGCGTGGTCACATCGCCAGCCAGCGCCGCAACATCGTTACCATCCACCTGACTCTGGAGAACTCCAAAGGCGAGGTTTGTGATGAGGGCGAAGCCATCTACTTTACCTTTGGTCCTGATAAAGCCAAGGAAATGGGGTTCGACAGCTGCAAGGTAGAGGGGGAGGAATAACTCTCCCCACTTGTTTGTAATGCTGGAGTCTTTCTTGAAGTTTTGAAAGTTCTTGAAGTTGATCATGCTCAGTCTGCGTTTAAGAGTTCCTTGAATCACAATTCCCCAGAAAGCCGTTTCCTGCCCATTTTGTGGTCTTCATTGATGACCGGCGCCTGCCATCTATTAAGACCAGCCTCGGTCGTCATAGATGACCGACTTTTGGCACAAGAAGGCTGTTCTTTCGATTGCCGGTGCAAAGATACAAAAATTCTAAGCAGAAAGCAAGCTTTTTCCGGTAGAATGTTGGAAAATAGTGCGTAAGTAGCTGATGTGTAGAGGTATAAGTGCTTTCGGCTTGTGCATCTGATTGCAAAAGCTGCCTTTGAAATCGTTTTTGATGTTGGGAAAGCGGTCATTTTCGGTCACGGTCATTTTCGGTCATTTTCAAAAATGATTCGGTCATTTGGGTCTATAGTATATATAAATTAATTTATATAATACTATAGGGGAGATTTGCGCCCCCGAAAACGAAAATGACCGAAAATGACCGTGACCGATAATGACCGGATTAGGCTTCTGATAGTTATTCGAGAAGAAGAGATGGATGATTGTAATATAATGGTAATCAGTAAATTAACTTATATTATAGTTTTGGCTTGTACCATGTTTTGTATTGTAGGAACAGCACATATTCATCTTCTCTCTACCCCAGTTTTCTTGCTTTTTTACTAGAATCTTGACAAAAATATATCAAGAAATTCCTCGTTTTTCCCCTTTCATCCTACCTTTTACCCCTCTTATTTTTGCCTTCTGAAGGGAGGAAAAGTGCCATCGGAACCACTTTTTCTTGCTCCTAAGAGCATTTTTCTCCTTCTTTCTCTGTAAAAGAAAGGTGTATTTTGGTATGCTTGAAAGGGAGGAAAATATAATAATGGCAGGTTCCCAATTAACGCATCAGGAACCTGCCATTTTCTTTCATTTTACGCCAATCTCAGTCTCAGCGAATTAAGCACTACGCTTACACTTGAGAAGGCCATCAGGGCACTTGCCCACATTGGGGTTATCTGGAAATCAATGCCGAAGATATGAAGGGCTCCGGCTGCCAACGGGATGCAGATGATGTTGTAGATGAACGCCCAGAAGAGATTCTGCCAAATCATGTGAACCGTCTTCTGACTCAGTTTTACGGCTTCCGGAAGTGCCAAGAGGTCGTCGCTCATCAGCGTAATCTGCGCCACATCCATCGCCACATCCGTTCCCTTTCCTATCGCCATACTCACGTTGGCAAGTGCCAGGGCCTGGGTGTCGTTGATTCCGTCGCCCACCATCGCTACCTGCTTGCCTTCGTCCTGAAGTTTCTTTACCAGTGCCTGCTTGTCGCCAGGCAGCACCTTACTCTGGTAATGCTTGATGCCGGCTTTCTCAGCCCAGTAGTGAGCCGCTTCCTCCTTGTCGCCACTCATCATATAGACCTCTATTCCCCTTTCCTGCAACTGCTTCATTGCTTCCTGGGCATGAGGCTTGAGGGTCTCTCTCGTCTCCAGATCCAAATCCTCCTGCTTGGTGAAATCGATGTTCTGGTTAGGAATGGTAAGGGTGCCGGTCTTGTCGATGACGAGGGCGTTGATCTTGTGGAGATTCTCCAGCGCCGACGCATCCTTGATGAGAATCTGCTTCTGCGCCGCCTTGCCGATGCCCACCATCAAGGCGGTAGGAGTGGCTAAGCCCATGGCGCAAGGACAGGCGATGACCAATACGGCTACGGCTGAAAGAATGGCCTGTGGAAGAGCAGCGTTGCCGCCTATCAGCCACCATATAAAAAAGGTGATGAGGGCGATGGCTGCCACGGCTGGAACGAAAATCAGAGCCGCCTTATCCACGATGCGCTGCACGGGCGCCTTACTGCCCTGCGCCTCCTGAACCATTCGGATGATGTGTGCCAGGGCGGTGTTCTCGCCAATCTGCTTGGCTCTCATGCGGAGCTTTCCCTGACTCGGAATGGTGCCGGCCAACACGTTGTCGCCTGCCTTTTTCATCGCCGGAGTCGGTTCGCCGCTGATCATCGCTTCATCTACATAGGCAGCATCGGGAGTCATGAAACTCTCTGCCTGGGTAACCACGCCATCCACCGGAATCTTCTCGCCGGCTCTTACCTCTATCATGTCGCCTATCTGAATAGTGGAAATCGGAACTTCCTCCATCTTGTAGTCGTTGGTGCCTTCTATCTTCTCGTAAGTCACCAGTCGGGCGGTTTTCGGCTGCATTCCCATCAACTGGCGAATGCTGCTCGCCGTACTGTCCTTTGCCTTTTCTTCCAGGCATCTGCCGGTCAGCACGAAGGTGATGATCATCACGGAAGCATCGAAATAAGTGTGCCATTCTATGCCTCTCGCTCCCCATACCATTTCTCCGAAGAAGGTGTTGAAGGTGCTGAAGAGGAAGGCGATAAGGGTGCTGAGTGCTACGAGCGAATCCATGTTTGCCGTATGATGCAGGAGCTGCTTCCAGGCGGAAACATAAAACTGTTTGCCGCAGTAGAGCAGGTTGGCGAGTGCCAGGAGCAGACAAATCTGGTTGGCGAAGGAACTCGAGTGATGAGCCGAGGCAACGCCATCTGAAATCATATTCTGTTCCATACCCAGGGAAATCCAGCCCATGGAGAAACACATGGTCAGAATGGCGAAGAGCCAGGAAGCAAGGGTTCGGCGGCGCAGGAGGGTGAACTCACGGCGGTTGATTTCCTCCACGCTTCTGTCGTTTTCGATAACGAGGTCGTATCCGGCATTGCTGATTTCCCGTTTCATATCTTCCAGAGAAATGATGTCGGGGTTATAATCTACCAGGGCAGTTCGGCTCGCCAGGGAAACCGAGGCGGAGTTGATGCCTTCTAGCGACTGCAGCTTCTTTTCTACATTGGCAGAGCATACGCTGCAAGCCATGCCTATTACTGGAATTGTTTTCTTCATCTGTTTCTTATATAAATGTTCTGAATTCTATAAGCAGAAGCTTTCATATCTGCTTTTCTGCCTGCAAAATTACATATTAATTATGGAAGAAAAAAGATTTATGGTAAAAAACTTTCGGCTGCTCCATGAAAATCATGATAATAAGGTAGATGAAAAATGCGATGGTTCAGGTAAGGGCACAAAAAAAGGCAGGTTCCAAATTGCTTTGGAATCTGCCTCCATCATTTATGGGAGATGATTATTTGACTTCGATGTTCTTTGTAGTCTTAGCCTCCTCCTTAGGAGTAAGCTTTGGAATCTCGACCTCGAGTATACCATCAGCTACCTTTGCTGAAATCTTCTCACGATCAGCATCCTCAGGCAGCGTATAACACTGCTGGTAGTTGCCGTAAGAGAATTCGCGGCGCAGATAGTGCTCGTGCTTGTCTTCATCCTTGTGTTCCATCTTGTTCTCGATGGCGATGTTCAGATTACCATCGTTATCGATGTTTACACGAACCCACTCTTTCTTCAAACCAGGAGCTGCAACCTCCATGATGTAATTCTTATCTGTCTCCTTGATGTTAATGGCAGGAGCAGTAGCATTCATACGTGACATTACTTCGGTATTGAATAAAGTATCATCAAAGAAGTTACTCAACCAATCTGAATCATTATTTCTACGTGCTAACAACATAATTAAAACCTCCAAATTTTATTTTACTCGTCCTCTCGGTTCCTTACGGCTCCGTCGGGATTTCTGCTTGTTAATATTCTTGTTATTTTTTTGCTTTCGCCTCGAAACTCCGTTGTTCTTCCGAACCCCTTTATCTTTTAGCTTCAGCTTTCACTCTCTGTTTTTGCAACTTATGTGCCAGCGGACTGAAAGTGGTAATGTTGGCACGAAAGGATAAATATTTTAAACTTTTCTGCCAGATGATGAGGTTATCTCAACAAAAAAGTGTAACTTTGTCACCAACTAAATAATTCCAAGAAGCTTGTTTTTTTTTGAAGTTTTTTCAAGAAAACGTACTTTGAATCACTCTTTTTTATTATATTTGCAATCGAAAATCGATTTGAACCTTGACTAAACGATGAAATAGTTATGGAACAGAAGTTAAAAACCATATTTTATGCGATGGGTGCGATGATTCTTGCACCCCAAACCCTCTGTGCTCAGTCTGTGAACATCGAAGGCTTAGATTCCTTGCGCTTATCAGGTTCGGTGAGTGTAGTGGAGCCTGAACTTCTGAAGAAGGGTGTGCTCAATAATGCCCTGGATGCCTTGAGCGGACAGACGGCAGGTGTTAACGTCACTACCAATGGTCTTGACCGTATTGCTATGTTGAACTCCGTCCGGGTTCGCGGTACAACTTCTATCATGGGCGGCAATGATCCTCTGGTGATTATTGATGGTGTTACTTCTGATGTGGCGACGCTTGCTACAATCTATCCCGCCGATATAGAGAGCTTTACAGTACTGAAGAATGCCAGCGAAACGGCACTCTATGGTTCCCGTGGTGCTTCGGGCGTTATCCAGGTAAAAACCAAGAAGGGTACGGGTAAGGGATTTCAGATTTCTTACGAGGGAAACTATGGTATAGAGGCGATGTACAAAAGTATGGAGATGCTCAATGCCGCCGAATACATAGCTGCTGCACAGAAGTATGGGCTGGAGTATAACAATAAGGGATATGATACCAATTTCCGCAAGGCGATTACCCGAACCGGAAATATTCAGAACCATTATCTGGCCTTCAGCGGTGGCACTCCGCTGAGCAACTACCGTGCTTCTTTTGGCTATATCGACCATAACACGATTATTCGGAGCAAGGGCTATCGTAATCTGGTGGCTAAGATTGATGTCACCCAGAAGGCGTTTGGCGATAAACTGACGGGAGATTTCGGCGTGTTCGGTTCGTCTTTCAAGAACAATGATATCTTCGACAGTCAGGCGCTTTTCTATTCTGCCGATGCCATGAATCCTACTTATCCTTATGATAAGTTGAACGGCAGTTGGGTGAAGAATGGGGCTGCATCTCAGGTGAATCCTCCCGGTGCCGTGCTCAAGGAGCGTAATGATACGAAGAACATGAACTTCAATGCTCATCTGAAGTTGAACTATGATATGACAAATTCTCTGAGTGTTTCTGCCTTCGGAGCATACAGTTATGCTTCCAACGAGAACAACCAGTTCTGTCCTACCTGGCTTTGGGCGCAGGGCAATCTCTATCGTGGGGAGTTCAAGAGCGAGGAATGGCTTGCCAATGTATCGTTTAACTATCAGCATTCGTGGGGAATCCACAATCTGAAGGCAATGGTGGGTGCAGAATATCAAAAGGATATCCGAACGGGATTCTGGACTTCTGCGAAGGGAATCACCAACAACGACATGTATTACCATAACATAGGTGCTGCTGCATCACGGCCTTTCGGTGGGACAGACAGCAAGTACGAAGATCCGACCCTGGCTTCTGTGATGGGCAATGTCGACTACACCTTATATAATAAGTATAGTCTTTCGGTTTCCATGCGTGGCGATGGTTCTTCGATGGTGGGCAATGACCATACCTGGGGTTTCTTCCCATCCGTCTCTCTTTCCTGGGATATGAAGCAGGAGAAATGGCTCCGTTCTCTCAAGGAAATTACCATGCTGAAACTGCGTACGGGCTATGGACGTTCAGGTAATCTTGGCGGAATATCTTCTTATACCACTTTGAATACGGTGCGGCAGAATGGTATTGTTTCGGTGAACAGTTCTCCTACGGTTACGATGGGAATGATTAGCAATAACAATCCTGATCTGAAGTGGGAAACCCGCGCTACCTGGAATATCGGAGCTGATTTGGGATTGTGGAACAACCGGCTGGTTCTGACGGCAGAATATTACTATTCCAAGACCACCGACATGCTCTATGCCTATGATGTGCCGGTTCCGCCTTTTGCCTATGATAAACTGTTGGCAAACCTGGGTTCTATGAGCAACCAGGGTTTGGAGGTCGGCGTTTCCTTCACTCCTATTCAGAAGAAGGACATGGAACTGAATATCAATATGAATCTCTCCTGGCAGAAGAACAAACTCCTCTCGCTGAGTGGTGAATATGACGGAATGCAGATGTCGGCAGCCGATATTACTGCGATGGGTGCCTTGTCGGGTGCTGGTCAGCATGGTGGTTACAACAATGTGGTCTATCAGATAGTTGGTCAGCCTTTGGGGGTATTCTATCTTCCTCATTGCAAGGGGATTATAGAAGATGGAAATGGGCATTACCGCTATGATATCGAAGATTTGGACAAAAACGGAACCGTAGATTTGAGTGATGGCGGTGACAGATATATTGCCGGTCAGGCTACTCCTAAGGTAACGTTGGGTTCCAATATCAGTTTCCGTTATCGTGACTGGTATCTTTCGTTGCAGATGAACGGAGCCTTCGGACATAAGATATTCAATGGTACGGGTTTAGCCTACACCAATATGTCGAGTTTCCCGGATTATAATGTGCTGAAGGGAGCTCCTGAGAAGAATATCGTTGACCAGAATGTTTCTGATTATTGGTTGGAGAAGGGCGATTATCTCAACTTTGAGAATCTCACGCTGGGCTATGATATCCCTATCCGAAAGGGCGTGGTGCAGTCGCTCAGAGTTTCGGCGAGTGTCAACAATCTTGCCACCATCAGCAGTTACAGCGGCTTGACTCCGATGATTAACAGCTACGTGGTGAACAGTACGATGGGTATTGATGATAAGCGGACTTATCCTGTTTACAGAACCTTCTCATTGGGTTTAAGTGTTCAATTCTAAAATCAGAAAGTTATGAAACGATATAGATTTTTATTTCTGCTGCTGGCGGCATTGTCTATGACATCCTGCCTGGACGAACATCCTAAGGATCAGTTGGACGAGGATGCCATCTATGGCTCTGCATCTGATATTTATATCAATGCCGTGGCTTCTCTCTATAATTATATAGGTGGAGCTAACGAGAGTGAGGGCATCCAGGGCACCTGCCGTGGCATTTACGATTATAATACGCTGACCACTGATGAGGCGATGATTCCGATTCGAGGCGGCGACTGGTATGATGGTGGCCTCTGGAATGCCATGTACCAGCATCGGTGGAGTGCCGATGACCAGTCTCTTTACGATACGTGGAAGTACCTTTATAAGGTTATCGTGCTGGCTAATAAGTCTTTGGATATTATAAGCAACAAGTCGGCCCTGCTTTCTGCAGCACAGCAGGAGGAATATCGGGCTGAGATAAGAGCCATCCGGGCTATGTTCTATTACTATGCTATGGACATGTTCGGTCGGGTTCCATTGGTCCTTTCCAGTGCAGAACAGCTCCATTCCAGCCTGTTCCAAGGTCAGACAGATCGCAGTTCTATCTTCCAGTTTGTCTTTCAGGAGTTGCAGCAGGTATTGCCTTCACTTCCCGACCAGCACAGCAATAAGGAAGGCAATTATTATGGTCGCATCACCCAGCCGGTAGTCAACTTTCTGTTGGCGAAGTTGGCTTTGAATGCAGAAATCTATATGTATGATGACTGGACCCAGGGTTATGCGAGCCGTCCGAAGGGAAGTGACATTCATTTCTTTGTGCCGGCTTCTGATGCCTCTTTGCGTAATGACGATAAGGTGGACTTCAGGAAGTTGAATGCCTGGGAAACCTGCATTTATTATTGTGATAAACTGGCAGAAGAAGGCTATGTCCTGGAGTCGGATGATTCATTCAATTTCTCTACGCATAATGAGACATCGAAGGAGAATATCTTCACGATTCCGATGGATAAGAATATCTATACCAACCAGTTCCATTATCTCTTCCGCTCTTACCATTATACGCATGGCGGTGTCTTGGGATGGGGAAGTGAGAATGGTACCTGTGCCACGATTTCTACGATGAAAGCCAATCATTATGGCGAGGCTGATGAGGATGCACGTTGCAAGATGAACTTTGTGGCGGGAGTGGTAAAGGTAGATGGTCATGAACTGCTGATGGATAATGGAAAGCCGTTGGAGTATCAGCCTTTTGAAGTGGCTCAAAACCTGACCAACAGTAAGTTTGTCAAGACGGCTGGAGCGAGAATGGCGAAGTATGAGGTGGATAGAACCTCTTATATGGACGGCAAGTTGCAGAGTAACGACATCGTTCTTTTCCGCTATGCAGATGCTTTATTGATGAAGGCAGAGGCAAAGGTCCGAAACGGAGAGAATGGTGATGAGGAGTTGAATAGAATTCGTGCCCGTGTGGGAATGCCTTATCGTAAGGCTACGCTCGATAACATTCTGGAAGAGCGGTTGCTGGAGTTGGTATGGGAAGGATGGCGTCGTCAGGATCTCATCCGTTTTGGCAAATTCACCGGTGCCTACGATCTCCGTACGCCTCTTCAGGGTGAATCCTCCGGCTACACCACAGTCTTCCCGATTCCTCAGAAATGCATCGATTTAAATTCTGAATTGGTACAGAATAAGGGATATGTCAATATATTGAAGTAAAGAAACTTGAATAGTGTATATGAAACGAGAAAAGCTCGCCAGGACTTTGATGGTCTTGGCGAGCTTTTCTTGTTTTTATTTCCCGAATCTGGAAGTATCTACTTCTTCATGCTGCTTGGCCTTGTAGCCGCCGAAACGATAGGTGAGGCCTATGATTCTGCCAAAGTACATGTCCGCTTCCTATCCATCAACAAGCGCATCGAATGCCTCTTTGAAGTATTTGTCGAACCACTCGGCTGGGTGATCTGTTATCTGATGCTTGCCTGATTTCTCGATGTGAATGGCAACAATGTCGCCAAAATCGGAAGTGCCATCAATGAAAAGAATGTTTTCAAAAAGTGGTAGAGAGGCTCTTACTCGTTTGATGCCTTCCGTGAAGTTATATTCTATCACGTCTTGGTTTACATTATGACCGCCCATTGTGTATCTTTGGATAACACGAGATAGAGAATCTTCTTTCGAGGATAAGCCGAAAAAGATGAGGCTGATTTTATAACCTGCATCTTTAAAATCCTGAACAAGATTGACTGGCAAATCTGTAGAGAAGTTCGTTTCGAAAGCAAAATTCTTGTTTTGTGAAATGGCTTCTTCTTTTTCTTTCATCAATGAAGAGATAACAGTTCCATCTATCCATCGCTCTATCCAATCAGGATGTTCGTTTCGAAGAGACATTGCTAGAAGGTCTCCGTCAAAAGCTTTTACTGTAGAATAAAATATTCCAAGCCTACTTTTGCTAGCTCCATTTGGACCGGCTATAATTGTAAATTCAGGTCTTCTTTTCATAATCTTAATAGAAAAAGAGGTGTTACGAAGTAATTAATGGAGTAAGTAACTCATTTTCCCCTTTCCTGGAGCTGCAACTTGTTTTATGATAGTATATTCGCGTGTCGCAAAATCAAGAGTTGCTTCTACATCGCTTCCATCAGGATTAGCAAGATAGGTTTTTCCGTTTTCAAAATACGGCACGGAAATGCCTTTCGCCCACGCTTCCAGGTAGATCCGTTCCACCTCATCGTGTACGGCATTGTTGATTTCCCGAATCGTCTTGCCATTCGAGAGTCGCCAACCTTCTATTTCTTCATATTTGCACATAAGCCTTTAACCTTTAGAAAACCTTTGAAAAATCTACTGCAAAAATACGAGGAATCTTTTTAATAGCCAAATGTTTTAACCTCTTTTTTCTATCAGCTCTTATCTGAAACATCTGTTTTTGAAAGTTTTTCCCAAAAAGGTTTGTGGTTTCAGGAATAATGGCTAATTTTGCGGGCTGAAAGGGGAATCGCTTGATAGGCGATGATTCTTGGAATGATATAATATAAATAGAATATGGATAGGAAAAATGATGGCCTCAGACTGATGGATGGGGCTGGATATAAGAAGATAATAATTGTTTGCGACTCTTATAAGGGCTGCCTTTCGAGCAGAGAGGTAAATGAGGCGATTGCTTCGGGATTAAAGGAATGGAATGCGGATGATGCTTCTCCCGAAATCATTACCCTGGAAATGAGTGATGGGGGAGAGGGTATGCTCGATGCTTTTCTTTCGGCGATGAAGGGAGAGCGAGTGAAGATTCATGCCCATGATGCGCTGATGAGATGGATTGAGGCGGAATACGGAATCGTGGATGATACGGCGATTATCGAGATTGCGCAGACCGCCGGACTGGCTCTGATTGAGCCTGAACAGCGCAACCCGATGAAGGCTACTTCCTGGGGCGTGGGCGAGATGATAATGAATGCTTATCGCCGGGGCGTGCGACGTTTCATCGTGGGCTTGGGCGGCAGCGCCACATCCGATTGCGGCATTGGGATGCTTAAGGCGATGGGCGACGACTGGAAGAAAATCCGACAGGAATGCAGCTTTGTGCTGGCTTCGGATGTTACCAACTCGCTTTGCGGCGAAAATGGGGCGGCTCATGTCTTTGCCCCTCAGAAGGGAGCTGATGCTAAGATGGTGCAGATGCTGGATGATAGGGCAAGGAAGTTTGCCGAGGTAAGCGCCAAGCATTTCGGATATGATAGGAGTGAGGTTCCTGGGGCTGGTGCGGCCGGAGGACTGGGTTATGCATTCCTGCAATATTTCAATGCAGAGGCTCGTCCAGGGGCTGAACTGCTTTTAGAGAAAATAGAGGTTGATGTGCTCATTCAGGATGCAGATCTCGTGATTACGGGCGAAGGTCATAGCGACCGTCAGACCTTGATGGGGAAGTTGCCGCAAAGAATTCTTGAGCATGTTACCAATCAGAAAATATGGCTAGTATCGGGCGGTGTTAGCGATAGAAAGGCTATGCTGGATGCAGGATTTGATAGAGTTGTTCAGGTTACTCCTGAAGAAATGCCATTGGATGAGGCGATGAAGCCAGAAGTGGCTCGTAATAACATTATAAAGGCAATTCGTGAGCAATTTGCTTTGTAGTTTCAGTTATAATCTGTACCTTTGTGACCGTTTTCAAATAAGGTAAGAATAATGAAGTATATAATTTTTGATTTTGATGGAACCATCGGCGATTCGCAGAGTCTCATTGTGAAGACCCTGCAGGATACGATGCGTGCAAGAAAGCTGGAAGTGAAATCGGATGAGGCTTGTGCCAAGACCATCGGTCTTCGATTGGATGAGGCCTTCGTTTCGCTCTTCGGAATGAGTGCTGAGGAGGGAATGGAATGCGCAGCAACCTATCGCGAGATTTTCCTGGAGAACAAGAAGACGATGATCGTGCAGCCCTTCCCTCATGTAATAGAAACCCTGAGAGAGTTGCATCGCTGTGGGTTTGTATTGGGTATGGCCAGCAGTCGAAATCATTGCTCGCTGGATGGATACGTGCATCAGATGCAGCTGGAGGATATATTCTCTTCCATTGTTGCAGGCGATGATGTGGAGCATGCGAAGCCAGCACCTGATATGGTCTTCAAGGCATTGAAGGAGATGAAGGGAACGGCAGATGAAACCCTTGTAGTGGGCGATATGAATTTCGATGTGGATATGGCGCATCATGCCGGCTGCAAGGCCTGTGCCGTGACTTATGGCAACGGAACCCGCCAACAGCTCGCCTCTGCCGAATGGATCATCGATGATTTAGCAGAACTCCTGGAAATCGTAAAAGAATAAACTGAACTCTGAATAAAAAGATAATTTTATCCTTGCTGGAATAAAAAAGCGGATAAAGTTATCTTTTTATTCATTTTTTTATAGTAACTTTGCACCCGCAATTGGTTTGCTGCCACCTTCTGCCGCCTCAGGCAGGATGAGTGCGTAGTGATTAAAAGGGAATCGGGTGAGAAGCCCGGACAGTCCCGCTGCTGTAAGCGTCTTATTGCGGCAAGCACCATGGTCACTGACATTTTTTCGGGAAGACCGCTTGCCATGAGTTTGAGGATGCAAGTCAGAAGACCTGCCGTTGCCATCTCTACCATCAGGAAGTGATGGAGGATGAAATCATTGAGCCTCGTGGGTTAGGCTTTTGAATGAAGATAAAAACATAATAGTAGATGAAAAGATTGATTGCAATAGCCATGCTGGGTGTTGTTGCAAGGTCTGCCTTTGCCAATGGCGAAACGCAGGACTCTGTACGAGTGCATCACATCCAAGAGGTTGTGGTTACCTCACGATTGATATCCAGGGAAACTATTCCATCACAGACATTGGGAGGTGAGGAACTCAAAAAGTTGAATTCCTTGTCGGTAGCCGATGCCTTGCGTTATTTCTCGGGCCTGCAGCTCAAGGATTATGGAGGCGTGGGTGGCATCAAGACAGTCAACATTCGCAGTATGGGTACCAATCACTTGGGTATCTTCTATGACGGCATCGAACTGGGCAATGCACAGAACGGGCAGATAGACTTGGGGCAGTTCTCGCTCGACAATGTGGAGGAAATTTCGCTCTACAACGGTCAGCGTAGTGCCATCTTCCAGCCAGCGAGCGACTTTGGTAATGCTGGCTCCGTCTATATCCGTACCAAGGCTCCCCGCTTCATGATGGGCAGGCGATACAACTTGTTGGTGAGGGCTAAGTATGGGTCGAGCGATACCTTCCGGTTTTCATCGCTTTGGGAGCAGAAACTCTCCGATCATATATCTTCCTCGTTAAGTACAGGTGTGCTGACGTCGAGCGGACGCTATAAGTTCCGTTATAGGCGAGTGACCGAAGACAATACGGTGGCTTATGATACCACCGCCGTGCGCCACAATGGTGACATTTGGGCTTTCCGTATCGAGGAAAACGTGAGGGGAGGCATTGCCGATGGATATTGGAACGTGAAGGCGTACACCTACCACTCGGAAAGGGGAATACCTGGCGCCATCGTCAACAATGTGTGGCGAAGAGGCGAACGCCAGTGGGACCACAATACCTTTGGACAGGCTGTATTCCAAAAGTCATTTGGTGACAAATTCTCTACCAAGGCATTGGCTAAGTATGCCTATTATGTGACGCGCTATGTCAATAATGATGAGACGCAGATACATGTAGACAATACCTATCGTCAGCAGGAGATGTATTTCTCCACTTCGAATGTCTATGAGATATTGTCAAAGTGGAGTGTCTCAATGAGCTATGACTTCAAGTGGAACAAGTTGAATGCCAATATGGTGGACTTTGCTTTCCCTCATCGTTACTCCAACTTCGTGTCGTTAGCCACGGCATTGACGCTGTCACGCATCCAGGCACAAGCCTCGTTGGTGGAGCAGGTGGTCAAGGACCATGTGAAGTATGGGGCGTCATCGTCATCTCGCAGCACACTGACGCCAGCATTCTTTGTAAATGTCTATCCGTTCGAATCCAAGTTGCTGGCAGTGAGGGCCTTCGCTAAGAAAAGCTTCCGTATGCCGACCTTCAACGACCTCTACTATGCAGATATGGGCAATAGTAAGTTGAATCCAGAGTCGGCGTTGCAATATGACCTGGGATTTGTGCTGAACAAGGATTGGAAGCAAGGCATCGTCGACCATTTCCGCTTACAGGTGGATGGCTATTACAATACGGTGCACGACAAAATTGTGGCTTATCCTAAGGGGCAGCAGTTCCGTTGGACGATGCTCAACTTGGGCAAGGTACACATCAAGGGCGTCGATGCCATGGCTGAAGTGGGACTGGAACCAGCCAAGGATTGGAAAGTTACGGCCCGCTTGCAGTACACTTATCAGGATGCTCGCGACGTGACCGATCCCAATACCTCTTATTATAAGGACCAGATACCTTATATCCCATGGCACAGTGGGTCGGCTATCTTGGGCCTGTCATGGCGAGAGTTGGACTTGGCGTATAGCTTCATCTATTCCGGTGAACGTTATTCGCAGCAAGAGAACATCCTCTACAATCATCTCCAGCCCTGGTATACGCACGACATGAGCGTGGTTTATCATGCCAGAAGATGGTCGGCAAGACTGGATGTCAACAACATCTTCAGTCAGGATTATGACGTGATACTTAACTATCCGATGCCGAAGCGCAATTATATGCTGACATTGGAATATAACTTTTGAAAAAATGAAGGATAAGATATATCATCAACCCAATCTGGCAAAGTCTTGGTTCTTAGCCTTGCTTTGTTTTCTGGCTCTATGTATGCAATCGTGTCGGGATAGCGACACCGTCATCTCATCTGAGCCTGAGGATACAGGCAGTAAGGCAGAGAAGGGCGATGTCATGGGACTCTACTTGCTCAACCAGGGCAATATGGGCAGCAACAAGGCTACCCTCGACTATCTGGATTTGTCGGGTGATAATAGTGAAAACGTCATTTATCATCGCAACATCTACTCTGAACGCAATCCTAACGAGATTAAGGAACTGGGTGATGTTGGCAATGATATCAAGATATATGGCTCCAAACTGTGGATGGTCATCAACTGCTCCAATAAGGTAGAGGTGGCAGATGCTTATACTTGCAAGAAAGTAGCGAAGATAGACATCCCCAACTGTCGATACCTTGCCTTTGATGATGGATTTGCCTATGTTAGTGCCTATGTGGCTCCTGTGAATATGCGCCAGGATGCCGAAGTGGGAGCTGTTTATAAGGTGGACACGCTGACCATGAAGGTAGTGGACAAGGTGACGGTGGGCTATCAGCCCGATGAATTGGCTGTTGTGCATGGCAAACTGTATGTTGCCAACAGTGGCGGTTATCGCAATCCCAACTACGATCGTACGGTGAGCGTCATCGACCTCAAGACCTTTAAGGAGGAGCGGAAGATTGATGTGGCAATCAACTTGCATCGCTGTCGTGCCGATAAGTATGGGCAGCTATGGGTGAGTTCCCGAGGCGACTACAAGGAGGTGCCTTCACGATTGTATTGGCTCAAGCCTAATGCTGCAGGGCAGATGGAAAAGGGAGGTGAACTGGAAGTGCCGGTCTCCAACATGTGTATCGTGGGCGATTCACTATATTATATAGGTGTGCAGTGGAATGAAACTTCAAAGAAAAATTCGATAGAGTATGGTATCGTGAATGTCAGCCAACACAAGGTAATTGCTCATTCCTTGTCTATTGCTCCTGAGATACAATCCATCGAAATGCCATACGGCATCATCGTCAATCCTCAGAAGAAAGATTTCTATCTGATGGATGCTAAGAATTACGTGTCAAGTGGTGAGTTGTTTCACTTCAAGGCGGATGGCACCTTCGACTGGCGAGTATGGACAGGTGATATTCCGGCAGAGGCAGCATTTGTTTATCGCAAACCTCAGTTGCCATCGTCGGATCCGAGCCAACCAGCCGAGAAGTATAGCAAGTATATCTTGGCGGTGGATGAGTATGTGCCGGCTCCAGGACAATTCGTCAATACGATGCCTCAATATGAGGAGGGTGACGATGCTAAGGAGATGGCAAGAAAATGTACAGAAACCATCGGTGGAGACAAGGGCGGTTTGGTGAGTCTGGGTGCCTATGGTGGTTACATCACCTTTCATTTCGATCATTCTATAGTGAATGTGAAAGGTGAGAAAGACCTTTGCATCAAGGGCAATGCTTTCAAGGACAATAGCGAGCCTGGCATCGTGATGGTATCGCAGGATGTGAATGGCAATGGTTTGCCCGACGATCCTTGGTATGAACTTTCCGGCAGTGCTGATGTTGACAGTGTGGGCAAGGTGGTATATGGCTATGAGATAACCTATACCAAGGATGCCATGCAAGATATTCCATGGACAGACAATCAGGGAAGGAGTGGAGTTGTTAATCGCAACACTTTTCATGCCCAGGAATATTTCCCTTTGTGGTTGTCAAGTCCATTACGCTTCGAGGGTACCCTTTTGCCGCTTAATGGCCATGATACCAGCGGCAATGGAACCCATTGGGTTTGTGATGCCTTCCGGTATGGATATGTTGACAATGTGAGCAATAGCGACATCGATGGATGTAGTTTCGATATCTCTTGGGCGGTAGATAAGAATCGAAAGCCAGTGGCGCTCGACCACATCGACTTCGTGAGAGTGTATAGCGCACAGAATCAAATGTGTGGTTGGCTAGGTGAGACTTCCACAGAGGTGAGTGGGGCTGAGGACCTGCATCTCCAAAAGTCAATCAGTGCCAAGAGTAGAAAGAGTTAATAAATAATAAGATAATTTTAGTAATAAACAAAACAACAATGATGAAAAAGTATTTTTATTTGTTGGCACTTGTGTGTGCCACTAGTTTCTTCACAGCATGTAGTGACGACGACGATGACAACACTCCTAAGTATGAGACCATCACTTTCGAGGGTAGTAACTGGAATGCATTGATAGATAATCCTCAGAATGGTGGAAAGATGCTCTATGGAGAGAGTGGTAACGGCTTTACAGAGGATAATGGTGTGTATGAGTGGACTGATGCTACAACTTCTTTGCATTCAAAGATAAATAATGGCTATGGCTCATGGGCTTATTATAATGGTGGTGCTGCTGTTTCTAACTATCATAGTACCATTGCTGAAGGTACATCTAATACACAGCTTTCTATTCCTGCAGATCTTGCTGCTCACTCTGGCAGCAACTTCTTGATGATTTATGGTTCTCCTGTTCTTGACTTTAAGGATGGTAAGGCTCACACCATGAAAGGCCTTTGGATTACCAATGGTACCTACTTCCTCAATGTGATGGCTAATGGCAATAGCTTCTGTGCAAAGGCTAAAAGTTCTACCCAAATCTCTGTCGTGTTCGAAGGCTTCAAGGCTGATGGTACTACATCTACAGGTACAGTTAAGTACACAGTTCAGAATGGTACAAACTCTTTGAAGAGCTGGCAGTATGTTGATCTCTCTTCTCTTGGCGAGATTAGCAGCTTGAAGGTAAACTATGAGGCTTCAGAAGATATGAAGGGGCAGTATGGTTATAATGCGCCTGCTTATATAGCTGTAGATGACGTAGAAATCTATAAGTAAATCTGATATAGCGATAGTTTCTTTTGAAAACGGCTGCATAGAAACAAAAAAGGTGTGTCTTAAGGCAAAGACACACCTTTTCTTTTTGTTTTTGCGCCAAAGAATTGCCATATTGCCATATTGATAGGTTATCTCTTTGATTACGAATGCATTATGGGTATGGCAATTCTCTGTTCTTCGGTTCTATCTGCCATATATTGCCATAAAAACCAGCGAAATATAGGTGTTTTAGAGGGATTTTGGGGTGAAAACTAAGAGAGCATTGAGCAAAAATCCTTTTTTTCGGTTCAATGCTTGGCTTTTTTCATTTGTTTTTTTGCAATTTAACTGACGACATAGAAGAAATTACGTCCCGACGTAGCATCTGATACGTCCCGACGTAATAATCATTATGTCCCGACGTACAGCCAGATACGTCGCGACGCAGTTTTCTGAACGTCCTGATTGCATCTGGTAAAGCTTTTGAAAACGGCTGCATAGAAACAAGAAAAGGTGTGTTTTAAGGCAAAGACACACCTTTTCTTTTGTTTTTTATTGTTTCAGAACCGAGTTCTTCTTTATCTTTTTCGAATCTTTATTCCTCCATCAACTTGCGGTAGCGACCTTTCTTGATCTCTGTATCGCCCAGGCGGCGCGCCTTGTTGATTTCGTACTCAGAATAGCTGCCCTCGAAGAAGAAGACCTCACCATTGCCCTCGAAGGCAAGAATGTGGGTACAGATTCGGTCGAGGAACCAGCGGTCGTGGCTGATTACCACCGCACAACCGGCAAATGCCTCCAAACCTTCCTCCAAGGCACGCAGCGTGTTCACGTCGATATCGTTGGTTGGCTCATCGAGGAGCAATACGTTGCCTTCCTGCTTCAATGCCAAAGCCAACTGCAGACGGTTACGCTCACCACCCGAGAGAACACTGCAGAGCTTGCTCTGGTCGGTGCCCGAGAAGTTGAAACGGCTGATGTAAGCACGTGCATTCACATCTCTGCCACCCAGACGCAAGGTCTCGTTACCCTGGGAAATCACCTCGTAAACAGTCTTCTGAGGGTCGATGTCCTTGTGCTGCTGGTCAACATAAGCCAGCTTCACGGTCTCACCCACCTCGAATGTGCCGCCATCTGCCTGATCCAAGCCCATAATGAGGCGGAAGAGGGTAGTCTTGCCGGCTCCGTTAGGACCAATCACACCTACGATGCCGTTAGGAGGAAGCATGAAGTTGAGGTCGTTGAAGAGAACCTTTTCGCCGAACGCCTTCTTTACATGCTGAGCCTCAATAACCTTGTTACCCAGACGAGGACCGTTAGGGATGAAGATTTCCAGTTTTTCCTCGCGCTCCTTCTGCTCCTGGTTGAGCATCTGCTCGTAAGAGTTCAGACGAGCCTTACCCTTAGCCTGACGGGCCTTAGGTGCCATGCGAACCCATTCCAACTCACGCTCCAATGTCTTGCGGCGCTTAGAGGCAGTCTTTTCCTCCTGAATCATTCGCTTGGTCTTCTGGTCGAGCCAAGAAGAGTAGTTGCCCTTCCATGGAATACCCTCGCCACGGTCCAACTCCAGAATCCACTCGCTCACGTCGTCGAGGAAGTAGCGGTCGTGGGTTACGGCGATGACGGTACCCTCATACTGCTGCAGGTGCTGCTCCAGCCAGTCGATGCTCTCAGCATCCAGGTGGTTGGTAGGCTCATCGAGCAGGAGTACATCCGGCTTCTGCAGGAGTAGGCGGCAGAGAGCCACGCGGCGGCGCTCACCACCCGAGAGATTGGTAACAGGCCAATCGCCAGGAGGACAGTGGAGGGCAGCCATCGCACGCTCCAGCTTGGAGTCGATGTTCCAGGCATCGGTTGCATCAATGATATCCTGCACCTCTGCCTGACGCTGCATCAGCTTGTCCATCTTATCAGGGTCTCCGTAATATTCTTCGAGACCGAACTTGTTGTTGATGTCCTCGTATTCTGCGAGTGCATCATAGATTTTCTGCACACCCTCCATCACGTTTTCCTTCACGGTCTTGTTCTCGTCGAGCGGAGGATCCTGAGGCAAGTAGCCCACAGAGTAGCCTGGGCTCCAAACCACCTCACCCTGGGTAGGTTGCTCAAGTCCTGCGATGATTTTCATCAACGTAGATTTACCGGCACCGTTCAAACCGATGATACCGATTTTTGCTCCGTAGAAGAACGATAGGTAGATGTTCTTCAGAATCTGTTTCTGGTTTTGTGGGATAATCTTAGATACGCCCACCATTGAGAAGATGATCTTCTTGTCGTCAACTGTTGCCATGTATATAAATAAATGTGTATTTGTGAATAAATTGCCGAAATAGGCACTAACAGTTGCAAAGATACATTATTTTTTTGAAATTCTCGCCTTTCTTTCAAAGAAAAGTTGTATATTTGCATTGATAACATCAAATAGAGGCATTTTGTGATGCTTCTTTCATCTTTTAAAAAGAAAGGATATTTATGGATGCAACCTATATAGACCTGACTGTTCGCCTGTCTCTGGCTCTCATTTTAGGAGGAGCGATAGGTATCGAAAGAGAATACCGAGCCAAGGAGGCGGGGTTCCGCACTCACTTCCTGGTAGCCCTGGGTAGTGCGCTTTTCTGTGTAGTTTCCCAGTATGGATTTGGCTTTGATCTGAAGGATTCCTCGCGCGTTGCTGCCCAAGTGGTTTCGGGTATCGGATTCCTGGGCGCTGGTACCATCATCTTCCAGAAGAATGTGGTCAGGGGCTTGACTACTGCTGCAGGCTTGTGGGTGACGGCAGCTATCGGATTGGCTTGCGGAACGGGTATGTATGTGGCTGCAGCTATTACTACGATGATGGTGTTGATGGGACTGGAGGTGCTGAATTATCTGATACCGCAGTTGGGAACCTCTACCATCGAACTGAATTTCTCTGCTCCATCAAGGGACAGCGTGAAGGAATTCATCGGTAAAATCAAACAGAAAGGCATGGAAGTTCATTCTTACGAACTGAAAGAACGGAGATTTTCTAAGGAAGAATTTGTGGAGGCGAGCATTGAAATAAAAGCCAAACGGGGGTTCCATACGCTGGAGATTCTGGATTATATGAATGATTTCTCGGACGTCACGATTTCGACGATTAAATAGAAAGAAAAGATAAAAAGGAGTTAAGACCATCATCTTAACTCCTTTTATCTTTATATGCTTAGAAAATCCTAGCCAGATAGTCGTAATGTTCGCCTTCTGCCACGAGTTCGCCATGCAGACCGCAGGTTTCGGCGATGGATTTGAGCAATGGGAAATCTACGTAGAGCCAGTCGAAACAGTCTCCCTTAATGTCTTTGTAAATCATCTGATAATCCACTTCACCATAGTAGGCACCATTCAGATTGATGTCGAAACTTCCGTCTTCATTCTCGTAGATATATTTGAGGTCGGAGGAATCGATAAGAATCTGTCCGTCCTGGTTGAGCAAAGCCTTGAGACGGTTGAAGAGGGTAGGGAGATGTTCTATCTTTCCGGCGATACCCGTTCCGTTCATCAGGAGGAGGATGGTATCGAACCCTGTTTCCAGATGTTCATCGAAAAGATTGATGCATTCCGCATCCTTTACTCCTCTCAGTTCCATCGCTTCGCAGCTCAGAGGAGAAATATCAATGGCTTTTACCTCCAAACCCTTCTCCTGCAAGGCGAGCGTATGGCAGCCGCTGCCGGCTCCGATATCCAGTACACGCCCTTTTGTGAGTTGCAAGGCCTTCTGCTCCAGCATCGGCATCTCTTCAACTTTTCTGAAGAGATGTTTCACCGGCATTTCGTCCTCTTCGAACATAGAAGAGAGCACACGTAATCTTTCTGCTCTTCCCGATTTCTGATAATCAAGGATAGCGGCACCCATCGGGTCTTTGTCTTTTGATAATATCTTTGTATTCATTTATTTTGCACCTGTAGATGCTATAATATTTCTACTTCTTTTCTGTTCTCCAAGAGTATTTCTCTGATTACTTCTTTTTGTATCATAACTCAATATTGTTTAATTGATTTTGCAAAAATACAACTATTTTGTTAAATCGGCTAAACAATATGTATAATTTAACATAAAAAGTCTCTTTATATCATAGATGATATCATTTTTTAAAGATACCAAATAATTATCTGCTGCTTCTTAATATTTCTCCTACCTTTTGCTTTTCGCTTTCAAAATTGAATTGCTGATAGATGATACTGGCATTCTGCAAATCTATGATATGGGGAGCCATCAGTCTGAGGGCTTTCATCTTGCTGTCGCCAAAAGTGAATATATTCATCATGCTGACGGCTTGGGCACAAGAATAGTAACAGCCGAGGCTAGCTACTTCTATCAGGTCGAACTTGTTGTCATCAAAGCTTGCCTTCTTCACCTTATTATATAGTTTGGAGAAGGAAGCATCATCGAGACAATAGCCGTAATCCATTCTGCCATCTGGATCACATCTTCCATCGTAGAGGGGTGGAGTAGGATGTTGTGGCTGCTGTACATTCGACGTCTGGCTGTTGGGTTCTATGATTCTTGTATCGTACTGCACAACCTTTCCGTTTCTGTCGAAGAAGACCGTGATGTACTTGGAATCTCCAAACAGATTATTATATTTGGCATATTCCCATTTGTCCCCATATATATTGAAACTGGTGAGCTTAGGTTCTCCAAGAATGGCTATTACTTCCTGCTTGGTCATTCCTCGCTCCACGTTTCTTTTTCCTTTAGCCGAAGCCGAGAGGCATACGGCAAACATCAATATGGTTGTGGCGATGAGCGCCATCACTTCATTTCTTTTCATAAGCTAAACTGTTTTTATAAGTTATTATATTGTTTTATGGTTGCAAAAGTACAGCTTTCTTTTGAAATAAAAAGAGAAGGATTCCCTAAAGTAGAAGGGAAAATCCCTATTTCCGATTTTTGTTATTTGTTTCACTTTTCGGGAATGGCTGTGATTATAAAAAAAGATTGTTATTTACAGCTAAAGCCTAATATGACTGAATAAACGCACCGAGATGACTGGGTAAGTAACGAAAGGCGTTTAATCAGATTCAATGAACTAATATATTAAGTATACGAAGCCTGTTTCTAGAAGATTCCGACTGCAGTCAGCAGCTCTGCTGAGCCTAGTCAGCAGGTCTGCTGACTGCAGTCGGAAGGTCTGCTGAGCCTAGTGACAATACTTTTTAGTTGTACGACTATACACCCTTTAGTTGTACGACTATACACCCTTTAGTTGTACGACTATACACTCTTTAGTTGTACGACTATATACCTTTTAGTTGTACAACTATACATCTTTTGGTTGTACGACTATACATCTTTTGGTTGTACAACTATATACCTTTTAGCTGTACGACTATATACCTTTTAGCTGTACAACTGTATATCCATTGGTCATTTGACAGGTCTGTACTTCGACAAAAATGAATGGTTTTAGTCCCACCAAGATTGTGCATAGTAAGCAAGCAACTTATGGTATAAGTACCATGCTTTCAACTGGTATAGTTCATGAGGATGCTCTATATACCAATCTTTAGCTTTTTGGTTATGTGATAATTTCAGATAGCGGTCAAGGTTTCTCATATTAACCTTTACCAAGCAACGATACTTCACATTGTCATCTTTCAATTTATAGAACTTTCCATCATCTATTTGCACAAACTCCATCTCTCCTTCATAGTCGAAAAGATCAACATTATTGTCAAGCATAATATCATGGAGTTTGACCGCCATTTTTATCCAACGTACTATTGGCTCGTAAGTTTCTGCTGTAGCGAAATATCCATGTTTATAATGTGCTATTAACTCTTCCATGTATGTTTTCTGCAAATCATAAAAATATTCATAAGAGAATGGATATGTATGGAAGGCTGCTTGTTTTACGAGCTTCCAACGTCTTTTGTTACAGCATATTCTGAACCAGCAACATACAGAGCGGTATTTGTCTGTTACATGGCAATACCACCAGATATCTATGTCTTCCCATAGTTTGGCAAGTCCTTTTTTCTCCTCCCTATCAATTAATTTTAAACTCATATCTTTGTCCTCCAATTAAAACGCCACAAAGATACTAATTATATCTGAAAATGAGAGGGATAAAGCGAAAAAATCCATCTTTTGTTTGTAAGTTTGTGATTTTTTGATTAACTTTACCGGCGAATAGGCAAAGAGGATGACAAATGACGTCTCCTTACCTAAATATAATTAAGAAAATGAGAACAGCGAAGGAATTATTTGCAGAGCTAAATAGCTTTGATGAAAATAGAAGAATAGAGGCCAAGTCGGCATCGGCTGTTGGCAAGAGCATGATGGAAACGGTTTGTGCTTTTGCCAACGAGCCAGGTCTGTGCGGTGGCTATCTGCTTTTAGGTGCCAAGCGTACCGGAATAGCTGAAGACGGCAGGCCTATTTATGAGCCTGAGAATATAGAGAATACTGACAAAATTCAATCTGATTTTGTCGCTATGTGCAATTCAATGTTCAATGTCCGTATTCGCCCGATTATTAATGTGGAAGAATATTTGGGTAAGACTGTTATAGTTGTAAAAATCGAAGAGTTACCTGAGAGTCAGAAGCCTGCGTATTTTGCCAAGCGTGGTTTGCCTGAGGGGGCGTTTCGTCGTATAGGTCCTTCTGATGAAAAATGCTCAGAAGAGGATATGTATCTTTTCTATCAATCTGCTGATACCTATGATAGTTGTATTGTAGATGATGCAGACCTTGATGATATAGATGAGAATGCACTCAATTTCTATCGTAAACTTCGCAAGGTAGTGAATCCTGATGCGGAAGAACTGACGCTGAATGATGTAGATTTGTTGAGGGCATTAGGAGCTATTAAGAAGAATAAGCAAGGTGGATATGATTTGACTTATACGGGGCTCTTGGTTTTTGGAAAACAAATGTCGCTTCGTCGTTTGGTTCCTTCTTTCAGAGTTGATTACATTAGAATTTCTGGCAATCAATGGTTAGCTGATGGCGATAATCGTTTTGAGCAGACCATTGATATGCGCGGACCATTAATCCTCATGGTGAACAAGGCGTGTAGTGCTGTGATGGATGATCTTCCAAAGGGCTTTGAACTGAAGAAGGATTCCATGCAGGCATCTACACCAGCGATTCTTCCAAACAAGGTATTGCGTGAGGCGATAGTCAATTCGTATATTCATCGTTCGAACCGTGTGAACCAGCCGATTCAGATTATCCGCTATTCCAATCGTATTGAGATTCACAATCCAGGTTATTCCTTGAAACCTCAGGATGATTGGGGAGAGCCAGGCTCTATGCTTCGCAATCCAAGAATCAGCGAGATTTTCCATGATACGAATCTTGCAGAGACTAAGGGTACTGGTATTGGTGCGATGCGCAGATTGATGAAGGAGGCAGGCTTGATGCCGCCGACTTTTGAGTCGAACCATGAAGCGAATAAGTTTACGGCAAGACTTCTGCTCCATCATTTCCTCAGCAAGGAGAATATGGAGTGGTTGGCTCAATATGCCGAGTTGGGCTTGGTGAATGAGCAGAAGCTGGCTCTAGTCTTCGTGAGAGAAGTGGGTGCGATAGATAATGCTACGTATCGCCAGCTGGATTCTTCGATTACTCATGCCCGTGCACGTTTGGAGATTCATAAGCTCTGCGATCTTGGATTCCTAGAGAAGAAGGGGCAGGGTCGTAACACTTATTATATAAGAACCTCCAAGGTGGTATCCTTAGGGGAAAGGTTACGACCTCAGGACGAAAGGTTACTACCTCAGCATGGTACATTGGGAGAAAAGATACCACCTCAAGGCGAAAGGTACCATGGTAAGCATGGTACATTAGGCGAAAGGTACCAAGGTGAGAACGAAAGGTACCAAGCTTTTGAAGAAAGGTACCAAGGTGAGGTTGGTACCTTTGGAGAAAGGTACCAAGGTGTAAATCGGGAAGAATTGTTGCTTCTGTTGCCTGATGATATAAAAAATAGAATTGATGAGGTTGGGAAAAGGGTTCCTAAAGATATTCTTAATAAGTTGGTGGTTGATATGTGTTCTATAGTTCCTTTAAGTATGGATGACCTTTCTGTATTGCTACATAGAAATTCGAAGTCATTCAAAAATAAAAATATTAAGGTACTGTTGGAAACCAAGCAGCTCTTCTATTGGATTCCGGAGATGATTAATCATCCACAACAAAAGTATATAGCAGACCCTTCAATGACTCGAAGTAATACAAAGAAGAAATAAACCAAAAAAGTCCGTAGGAATTTGCTTTTCTACGGACTTTTTTATTTGTATAGTTAAAGATTCTTATGCCTTGAAGCTCTCCAAATCTTCTGCCTTGAAGTTCTGGATGTATGCTGAATGACCGAGAACTTCCTCCTCTGCCATACGAACATAAACGTTGGCACTCTTGGCAAACATCTCTGGTGCCTTGGTTGCATCATCGAGGATGAGGAGTGACATTACGATGTCGCCAGTCATGTTGTAGAGACGGCGAGCCAGGAAGTCGTGAACTGCCTGATCGTTAGCCTCCTTCACCTTGTTGATGGCTGCCTCGTAAAGATCTACGAGCTTAGCTACACGCTCCTTCAATGCCTTCAAGTCATCTGATACCTCATTCTCCAACATCTCCTTAATGATGCTGAGATAAGTGCCGTTGGTGATGTAGCGGATGGCTGCAACAACCTGAAGCTGGGTGGTTCCCTCGTAGATAGAGAAGATGCGGGCATCACGGAACAGGCGCTGGCACTTGTACTCCATGATGAAACCAGAACCTCCGTGGATGCTGATGGCATCGTATGCATTCTGGTTGGCATACTCTGAGTTCATACCCTTAGCCAATGGAGTAAATGCATCAGCCAAGCGGGTGTATTTCTTCATCTCCTGACGCTCCTCTGGAGTGAGCTTAGTGTCGCGGGCGATGTCTTCCAAAGCCTTGTAGATATCTACGTAGCGGGCGCAGCAGTAGAGGAGTGAACGGCCTGCATCCAACTTAGCCTTCATTCTTGAAAGCATGTCATAAACGGCTGGGAAGTTGATGATCTTCTCACCAAACTGAGCACGCTCCTTGGCATAAGCCAAACCCTCGTTGTAAGCCTCCTGCTCAACACCTACACTCTGAGCAGCAATACCCAGACGGGCACCATTCATCAGAGCCATCACGTACTTAATCAAACCGAGACGGGTGTTACCGCAAAGCTCTGCCTTGGCATTCTTGTAAACCAACTCGCAGGTAGGAGAACCATGAATACCCAACTTGTGCTCGATGTGACGAACGGTTACGCCACCATCACGCTTGTCGTAGATGAACATAGAAAGACCACGACCATCCTTGGTGCCTTCCTCTGAACGAGCCAGAACCAGGTGGATGTCTGAGTCACCATTGGTGATGAAACGCTTCACACCGTTCAGACGCCATGTGCCGTCCTCATCCTGTGTAGCCTTCAGCATTACGCGCTGCAAGTCAGAACCTGCATCAGGCTCTGTCAAGTCCATACTCATGGTCTCGCCAGCGCAGATGCGAGGGATGTACTTCTGGCGCTGCTCCTCAGAACCGAACTCATAGAGTGTATCAATACAGCTCTGGAGAGACCAGATGTTCTGGAAACCGGCATCGGCTGCAGCGATGATCTCTGAAGCCATAGAGAAGATGGCGTTAGGCAGGTTCAAGCCGCCGTAACGACGAGGCATTGACAAGCCCCAGAGGCCAGCCTTGCGGGTAGCATCGAGGTTCTCGAATGTCTTGCTGGCATAAATCATGCGGCCGTTCTCCAAGTGTGGACCTTCGAGGTCAACATCCTCAGAGTTTGGTTCGATGATGTTAGCAGCTACATCGCCGGTAATATCCAGCAATCGCTTGTAGTTCTCGATGGCATCCTCGTAGTTGACAGGAGCATCTTCAAACTGGTCTTTTTCTACATAATTTCTTTCCTTCAAGTCCACAACACGCTTCATAAGCGGATGATTCAAGTGGAACTCTATCTCAGGATGGTCTGTATAATAATTAGCCATTTTGCTTTTCTTATTTAAATAATGTGTAATGCAGATTACTTAGAATTCTGCTTGTAGTACTTGATGAGCTTAGGAACCACATCCTCAACATTGCCGTTGATAACGTAGTCGGCAATCTTGTTGATTGGAGCATCAGGATCGTTGTTCACAGAGATGATGATGCCTGAATCCTGCATACCGGCGATGTGCTGAATCTGACCAGAGATTCCGCAAGCGATATATACCTTAGGATGAACGGTAACACCAGTCTGACCAATCTGACGGTCGTGATCTACCCAGCCTGCATCTACGGCAGCACGGGAAGCACCTACCTCACCATGGAGGAGATGAGCCAACTCGAAGAGCTGGTCGAAGCCTTCCTTGCTTCCTACACCATAACCACCGGCTACAACGATGGCAGAACCCTTCAGGTTGTGCTTGGCAGCCTCTACGTGGTGGTCGAGTACCTTTACTACGAAGTCTTCAGTAGGAACATACTTGCTTACCTCAGGGTAAACCACTTCCTTCTTGCACTCACCCTCGTAGATGCTCTTCTGCATCACGCCGGAACGTACGGTAGCCATCTGAGGACGGTGCTCTGGGTTTACGATAGTAGCCACGATGTTACCACCGAAGGCAGGACGAATCTGATAGAGCAGACCCTCATAGTGCTTGCCGCTCTTCTTGTCGTCGTAATCACCGATTTCAAGTTCTGTACAGTCGGCGGTAAGACCGCTGGTCAATGAAGAAGAAACACGAGGACCGAGGTCGCGACCGATAACGGTAGCACCCATCAATGCAATCTGAGGCTTCTCCTCCTTGAAGAGGTTGACGAGAATGTCTGTATGAGGAGCTGAAGTATATGGGAACAAACCCTCAGCATCGAAAACAAATAATTTATCTACACCATAAGGGAGAATCTGATCCTCTACCTGACCCTTGATGCCGGTACCAGCCACGATGGCATGGAGCTCCACGCCCTGCTGGTTAGCGAGCTTACGACCCTTGGTGAGCAATTCCTGAGATACCTCGGCAACGGTTGTGCCTTCTACCTCGCAATATACAAATACGTTGTTCATTGTCTTTTCAAAATTATCCGATAATACTTTCGTTCAACAATTCCTTCATCAGTCCGTCGATGTCTTCATCGCTGCTGGTCAAGGTCTTGCTTTCCTTAGCCTGGAACACGATGTTCTTCACGGCCTTCACCTTGGTAGGTGAACCGCTCAAACCGCACTGTGCAGGGTCGCCGTCAACATCGGCAACACTCCACTGGTTCAGAGTGAGGTAAGGGCGCTCTTCATAGAGGTTGGCCCAAGGCTCATCACCCTTGCGCTCCATAGGGCAGGTAGCGTATTTATATTTCATTACGAGCTTCACGTTGCATGGGCGACATGGAGCAGCACTTCCGTTTACGGTGATAACCAATGGCAATGGAGCCTCAACAGTCTCCACACCACCATCAATGAGGCGGCGTATAGTAGCCTTGCCATCCTCTACCTTGAGGATTTCCTCTGCGTAGGTTACCTGGTTCAATCCCAACTTCTGAGCCACCTGCGGACCTACCTGGGCTGTATCACCATCGATAGCCTGGCGACCACCGATTACGATGTCAACGTCACCAATCTTCTGGATACCAGTAGCAAGGGCATAGGAAGTAGCCAATGTGTCAGCACCGGCAAAGAGACGGTCGGTAAGCAACCAACCTGTATCAGCACCACGATAAAGACCCTGGCGGATGATTTCTCCAGCACGTGGAGGACCCATAGTCAAAATACCAACTGTAGAACCTGGATTCTGCTCTTTCAATCGGAGAGCCTGCTCCAATGCGTTCAAATCTTCAGGATTGAAGATTGCAGGAAGGGCAGCGCGATTTACTGTACCTTCGGCGGTCATCGCATCCTTACCCACATTTCTTGTGTCAGGTACTTGCTTGGCAAGTACTACGATTTTTAAACTCATATTTTTAAAAATGGTTATTGTTATAATTTCCTAAGTTTGTTAGTGCTCAGTACTCAAGTTGTACGTCGTCTAGTGCGATTGTCAGACTTGCTATCGTCCAATAAGTTACTGTCCAATGTTCAATTTGGGACAAAACACGGGGGCAAAAGTAACACTTTTTTATGGCTTACGCAAATATTTTATAAAAAAAATGCCCATTTAGTCTTGCTTTGTGCGCAAAACGCAAGAAATGTGCAAGTTTTTTAGAACGTCCGTACTTAACTTTACTGGCTTATTCAAAGCTCTTGAGTCGAGCGATATATTTGCCCAGAATGTCGAATTCGATATTCACTACCGTTCCCACTTCGATGTCGCAGAAGTTGGTATTCTCTCTGGTATAAGGAATGATAGCAACGGTAAATGTGTTGTCTGTAGGATCACAAACGGTGAGCGAAACGCCGTTAACGGTAACGCTGCCCTTGTCGACCGTGAAATAGCCTTTTCTTGCCATTTCCTTGTTGAGCTCATATTCGAAAGTAAAATAAGTAGAGCCATCAGCGTCTTTCATTGCGATACATTTGGCAGTCTCGTCCACATGTCCCTGTACGATATGACCATCCAGACGGCCGTTCATCACCATAGAACGCTCTACGTTCACCTTGTCGCCTACCTTGAGCAGACCCAGATTACTGCGGTCCAGGGTTTCCTTCATGGCGGTAACAGTATAAGTACCGTCCTTGATTTCCACCACGGTGAGGCAGACGCCGTTGTGCGCCACGCTCTGGTCGATGCCGAGTTCATCAACAAAAGAGCATCTCAATGTGAAGTCGATGTTCTCCTTATCATGTCTGATAGCTACGACGGTAGCCATTTCTTCTACGATTCCACTAAACATATATTCTATTTTTATTTGGTTTCATTATTATTTAGAATGCAAAGATATTGCATTAGCTAGAAACAGCCAAATTATTTAAGTTCTTTTGATAAAATAAGCAAGATATATTTGTTTAATTGCCATATTTTTTATATTTTTGCACATCATAATATATGCACATGATAAATGTGATATACATGTCTTTTCAAAACTCCACCGAATATGAAGAATAATGAAGACTATATAATAAGGTATAGGAGCAGCAAAATTAGATAACACAGTTTAGGTAACAATAAAAACATTTGAAGACAATGGAAATCAAGGAAGGATATATGCCCTTCATGGGCTATCAAACATATTATCGTATCGTAGGTAAAACAGAGGAGGGCAAGAGCCCTATCATCCTCTTGCATGGTGGACCGGGCAGTACCCACAACTATTTCGAGCTATTGGATAGGGTAGCGGAATCAGGTAGAGCTGTCATCATGTACGACCAGTTGGGCTGTGGCAACTCATTTGTGGAGGGACATCCCGAACTCTGGACTCCTGAGACTTGGCTCAACGAACTCTGTGTGCTCATCGACTATCTCCACATCGACCATTTTCATCTCTTGGGACAGTCGTGGGGGGGCATGCTCGCCATCATCTATCTGATAGAGAAGCAAGCAAAGGGCGTGAAGTCAGCCATCCTCAGCAGCACTCTTTCGAGCAGCAAGCTTTGGGCAAGTGAGCAACATCGCATGATTAAGTTTATGTCGGAGGAAGACCAGCGTGCCATCGCTGAGGCTGAGGCGAAGGATGACTTTTCGAGCGAGGCGTATGCCAAGGCGAATGAACACTTCATGCTCCTGCATTGTGCCGGTGAGGTGACGGAGGATAGTCCAGAGTGTCTTCGCCGGAAGAAGCGTGCTGGTGCTGAGGCTTATCTCTATGGTTGGGGACCAAATGAATACACTCCTACTGGTACGCTCCGTGATTATGATTACACCGACAGTCTGGGCGAAATCCAAGTGCCTTGCTTGGTGATGAGTGGCACCAACGACCTCTGTACTCCATTGGTAGCAAAGACACTTTATGATGGTATCCAAGATTCCAAGTGGCATCTCTTCGTAGGAGCCCGACACATGCCATTTGCCGAGCAAAACGATGAATATTGCAAGGTGTTGGAAGAATGGATGGAGGAGAAAGAGGGAAAGTGATTTGGCACTTTCCCCTTTTATTTCATGATTCCATTGTCAGTATCAGAGAGGTTGATTCTCTTTTTGTCCAATTGATTGGATAAAATAAGCATAAAACCGTCCAATTGATTGGATGAAATCAATGGAAAAAGTGCTGATAGTGGTGCCAAAAGTCGATTTTTTTTAGGACTTTTTGCACCACTATCGGCACTTTTATAGAGAAACTATTCTCGGCTTCTGCCGCATCGATTACACTACTTCCTGTTATTCCCCAGTTGTTGGCTGGTTCTGTACCTCGCAATAGTTGACGAGTCAATTTAATCTCCAGATTCAATACCTTGGCTCTTACTTCGTTTGCACTTTTATTTGTGAATCATTTGTTTATGGTGAAAGGAGAATGGAGAAAGCAGCCTTTGTTACTTTAGAAAATAGATAGGAGCATGTTGGGTGCCTTCCTTCTCCATGATGCCTTTCTCGCAGAAATGGTTGAGCCACTTCTGAGCCATGTATGGAGTCAAGCCAAAGAGGATGCGCAGGATGCGAGTGGTGATGTAACGATTCTTTTGAAGATACTCCTTGATATTCTCTAACATCTTTTCCTCGGAGTATTTTGTAGATTGGTTGGAATAACGAGAGCGTACAAAGTGGACGTTGCGCTGTACTTCCTCCATTAGCTTACCTTCTGGTCGGAAGTTGATGCCGGTGATGCGTACTTCCTTGCCCGTAATCTTCTTGTCTGGATTCTCCTCTGGCATCTCTAGGCTAGCCGACATGGAGAAGTAGCCTATCTCTGGGATATAAAAGCGGCGTCCCATGGAGAATTCTTCCACCAAAAGGTCATGAAGCTCTGCCAACACCGCAGCCACATCTCCCTTGGTGAGTGAGCAACGGCTCTGGATTTTCTCTTGCAGTTGCTTCTCGGTCATAGGTTCATGCTGCACGATACGAATGTATTGGCGCTTTTCTCCTGTGCCCTGGGCATTGTTGAGCATGTAAATGTCGTATTTCAGTTCCATATTTCTTGTTGTTTGATGGTTCGTTGTTTTCTATATTCTTTGTCTTCTATGAAAGATGATGCAAATATATATAATAATGTGATAACTTGTATCTTTTGGTGTAAACTATTAGGTTTATTTAAACATTGGTATATGTCATGTGATTATACGGCATTTGTCATCCGACCGTATGATAAGTGTCGTATAATCGCATGACAAATGTCACGCAATCGTTATAATTGCTTTCTTGCATCGTTATAATTGTTTTCTTGCATCGTTATAATTGCTTCCTTGCATCATATAAGTCACAACATTGTTACCATTCATCTCACCCTTGCCAATTCGCAGGGGAGGTATGTGATGAGGCTGAGACTATCTATTACACCTTCGTACCTGAGAAGGCGCAGGAAATGGGGTTCAGTGGATGCAAGATAGAAGGTGAATAAAAGGCGTTTTTCAAGAAGGCTCATTTAGAATGAGTGGTTTTGCTCAGAATTACTCTTTATGAATGAGTAAAAATGATAGAAATTACTCATCGAGTGGTTATCGTAGGATAGTAAATGCTGTAGATGTTCTCTGGCTTCTCATTCATGTCGGCATTGAAATTTACCTCTATTGGGGATGCGCTAATTTGAAGCAAAAATGCCATCTCCATCAAAACTGATAGAGGTGGCATTGGGTTCTATGCAGTATGTCCTTTCTTACATCACATATGTATTAAATGAATGTGACTGAAAGTTGAGATTTTTATAATTTATTGTTCATATGCTTTTTGATAAAGCGACCCACATGATTCTCTTGTAGAGTTGTTGGGAGGGCTTTGAATATTTTCTTTTGATTCGAAGAATCTTTTATCAAATGCTGATAGAACAGATAGCAGATGATGCCAGGAGAATGGATATTGCTGAGTGCGTAAGCCGTATACTTGCGCTCGTCCCATCCATCATGGTTCTTGCTTTCCTCTTCCACCCACTGCTTATAGAAACTTGATCCTGTGAGGCTGTAGTAACCATTGTGTACGCTTAGCTCTGCTATCTCTCCTGGTACAAAAGGAATGTCTATCCATTCCGAGCAGATGGTTCCATCTTTCATCAGTGCTCTCACTCTTCCCATGGTAATGTCCTTCAGGTCGTGCTTGTATGAGAAGTTAGTGCCGTTGGTAGCCACAAGGATGGGTTCTACATACATATCTGTTTCGTCTTTGTAACAGATAAAATAGCCACGGTCCCAAAGTTCAGGGTCACGCTTGCCAATAATCTCAAAGTTGCCTTTCAGGTTGGTCTGAGCATCTTTTAGCATCTTGGTCAATTGCTCGTTAGGCACTTCTTTTTCTTCTTTAGTCTCTTCTTTAGGAGCTGCCTTTTCGTTTATGGTGTCTTTTGGGATTATTAAATCGACTGTATATTGTGGGGCTTTATATGTTTGCTGTTTTATTTCATCAGCCACGCGGTGCTTGTTTAAAGGAGCTTTTCCTTCTACGATGCAGATGTTTCCTTCATAGCCTTTTTCGTTAACCAAACCATTCTCTATGATATGGCCCCATTCTATGGCACAGACTCTGCGCATGCCAGAGTGACCCATCTGTTGGCGATTGATAAGGACGCTATATGCCGAGAAATTTCCAACCATAATAAGGTCGTTGCCTACAGATATGTCAAAGTTCATCCATGTTTTAAGTGGGTTGTTGTTTCCATCTACCATATAGTAAAAGTCAGTTACAGGCTGATTGCAATCTTTTTGAAAAGCCTTGTTGATTCTGTCCAGTTCCTTGAGAAACTTGTCTTTTTTGAGAGTTTTAAAGCGATATTTTTTCCAACTCCATTGTGCTGTGTCACCAACCTCATTTTTTGCTCCTGATTGATTCATGGTGAAAGCCTTGTTGCTTACCAATTTCTCCAAAGCCTCTTTGAAATAAGACTTTTGTGCCTGTGCTCCCATTGATGAGAACATCATGAGTAATAAATATATGACATACTTTTTCATGTTCTTTGTTCTTTAATGTTTATACCTTATTATATATACTTTCTTTAGAGTTTTACGGTGATTCGCCGTATTTGTTGGCGGTCATCCTCACTTTGCACGGCGTTGCTTGTAGTGGCTTGAGCTTCTGCTGTCTGCATTTTGAAAAGATGCTCTTCGGGCAAGGTTGACATAGGGAAGAGTACCGGACCTTTTTCTTCGGTGTCTGGCATGTCATCTCCAAACTCAGCTTTAGGTTTAGCCTCACTTTTGGGAGCATTGAACTTGGCAAAAGTCTTTTTCTTCTTGTATGTTCTGCTCTCTTCTGTGATGGCTTTTTCTGCTGTATTTTCCTTTTCTGCCGTCAAATTCTTTTCTTGCATCATAGCTTTTTGCATCGGCTGTGTAGCCTTTCTCACAGCCATTGTCGCATTGCCCGACGCAGATGTGGTATCCTTGGGTGGTTGCAGGATGATAGCGATGATGCCAGCCACGCATGCTGCGCAAATCCATGGAAAGATACGCAAGGTGCGATGGCTGACCAAGCTCTTCCTTGCCTTCTCTATTACTTGTTGCTTGGTTTGGGAGGAGGCATGGAAATCACATTGAGGTTGGAGCAGTTGCTCTATATCCTCAAATCCTTTGTCATTATGGATGTTCATTTGATCTTTCATATACTTTTCTCCTTTCTGAGTCGTTGTTGGATATGTTGGATGGCATAGCGATAGCGAGATTTCACGGTAGCTTCTGGTATCTCCTCCAGTTCGGCTATCTCTCGGAACGTCAAGTTGTCGTAACATTTCATTCTTACGATTTCCGCTTGCTCCTGTGGAATATCTTCCAGCAGTTTTGATATTCTGAGAAATTCCTCGTGTATTTGTTTGTCACCATTGCTGTTAGGTATGCTTGCCGCTTCATTGATAGCTATGATTTGCGGACGATTTTTGCGCAAGTAGTCTCGGCATGCGTTGCTAACAGAGCGAATGATGTAGCGGTCCAACTCTTCCACTTGTTGCCCTTTTTTCAGTTTCTTGAAAGCTGCAAGCAGCACCTCTTGCACAATATCTTCTGCATCCTCACGTTGCCCGATTCGAATATAGGCAAAACGAAATAGCCAGTCTTGCCGATTGTCGACAAGACTCTCCAGTTGTTTTATGAGTTTTGGTTTGTCTATATTCATTCGTTTCTTGTTTTTATGTTTCTAACTTTACTCATATAAACGTATATTTCTCAAAAAAGATTTAAAAAATACTCTTTTTTTTCATTTATTTGTTACTATTGTGATTGTTTATGTAAAAATGAATGCTACGAAGTATGGAACATAAGAAGATAGTGATAGTTTGCGTAAAAAGAATAGGCACGCATCCTTTCGTGGGTGCGTGCCTATACCTTTTATTATATGCTACTTTTAAATCACCTTGACACTCTTTTTTCCTCCTCTTCCATCAATCACGATTTTCTCGAAGACGATGGCTGGGTCGTTAGGAGTGAGGGTGAGGGTGTGGATGCCATCGGATGAGGCTGGCAGCTCTAGCTCTATCACCTTGTCCACGATGCGAGTGGCTATCGTTGGATAATAGATATTGTAGATGTTCTCCGGCTTCTCGTTCAAATCTTTGTTGAAGTTAACCTCTACAGGAGAAGCGCCATCTAAACTTACACCATAGGTTAAGCCGCCCTTGTTGAGATAATCCAAGGTTGATTTGGTAATCACATGAATGCGAACCTTCTGCTTGCCATTAAATGCCTTGCCATCCGAAGTCTTGCTAACTTGCATCTTAAACTTGTAAGTGATGCTGGCTCCCTTTACACTCTTGGTATACGGCGTCAGAGTCATTGCCGATACGCTTTTGCCCATGAATGGAATCTCTGTCCATTTTGCCTCGGCAGCATCCGTCTTGCTGCTATAGTAAGGAGCTTCGATTTCTACCACGCCGTTGTTTTCGCTGATAATCACTCCATCCTTGGAGGTTACCCGGAAGAGCTCCGGACAGGTATCCTTCTCGAAATCATCATTCCAACTCTTATAGCCGATATGCTTCTGGGTCATCATGCCGTTCCACTTGCCGCCAGCCATCTTATGATTGTAATAGTCGCAGATGAGGGAATCGCGCTTGAAGAGGCGTTCGCATTCATCAGCCCATACATTCGCCTTCGGATTGCCCTGTTTATAGAGGGCATGGTTCTGTGCCTGGGCAAAATACATCTGGTGCAGATTGCTCATCAGCTCGATAGGGAAGAGGATAATCTGACGATAGGCATCGTGATAGGATGCCGGCAGACTGTTGTACTGGCGCAGCGCATCGGCTTCGAGCTGGAGATACTGGTTTACCACCTCCTGCCATTCACCGTTTTCCAGACTGTAGGTGTTCTTGTTGAGCATCTCTGGGGTGCAGCGGCCGTTGTACTTGCAGATGAGGTTAAGAATGCGTGCTGCATCATCGGCCTGCGATTCACCAAACTGCTGTGCGCACCAGTTGCGGGTATGCCGGGTGATGTTGTTTACATCGTATTTACGTGGATTCCAAGCCATGTCCATAAACTGGCTGATAGGATATTCCATCGGCTTGAGGTCGCCAACATTGAGAATCCAGAGACGGTCAATGCCATTCTCGTAAGCAAGTGTCAACTGCTCCCAAGGATTCTGCACAGGAGTAACGTTGAGCATCTTTGAGTTTCTTGGAGCACCTACGTAATCTACGTGATAGTATAAGCCCCAACCGCCTTTGTGTTTGCGTTCCTTGGCATTCGGCACACGGCGCACGTTACCCCAGTTGTCATCGCAGAGCAGGAGGGTTACGTCATCAGGCACCTTCATGCCCTTGTCGTAGTAATCCAATACCTCTTTATATAGTGCCCAAACCTGTGGGGTTTCGCTAGCCTTTCTGCCGGTAACGTCAGCGATAATCTTACGCTGGTCGTTGATGATGTTGGTCATTAACTTCGTATCTGCCTCTTCGCTCATCGCTTCATCGCCGTCGCCGCGCATTCCGATGGTTACAATCTGTTCTGTTCCTTTCATTCGCTCAATGCCTTCACGGAAGAACTTCTGCAGGTTAGCCTTGTTCTTCTGATAGTTCCATGGTCCCCATCCCTTTCGGTTGCGGGCGTATTCCTGGTGGTTGCGGGCCATCGGCTCATGATGGGAAGTACTCATCACTACGCCCATTTCATCTGCCGTCTTCTCGTTCTCCGGGTCATCTGCGTAGAAAGCCCAGCCCCACATGGCAGGCCACATCATGTTACCTCTCAGTCGCAATACCAGTTCGAAGACGCGCTGATAGAAACGGTGGTCGCCATATCCGGTGCCGTAGGTGTTCTTTACCCATGACGTTAGGCAAGGCGCCTCGTCGTTGAGGAAGATGCCGCGATAACGTACGGCTGGTTCGCCATCTGTATAGATTCCTTTGTTTACGAAAATGGAATCGTGATGCTCTACAGGTACGTCTGCCCAGTCATACCAAGGCGATACGCCCATCTGCTGCGAGAGTTCGTAGATGCCGTAGATGGTGCCTCGGCGGTCGCTGCCTGCGATGACGAGCTGACCATCTATGAGCGTGATGATAAACTTTTCACGTTTGCCCTTCAGTAGGTTTCCGTTGATGCGCTTCTGTTTCACCAGTTGGTCGATGGCTGCAGAATGGCCGATGGTGCCTACGAGGATAGCTGGTCGGGCTGTGTCGGCTTTTTTCAGAAAACCGGTATCCGAGGTGAGGGTGGCTGTGGCTCCACTCACACTTTTGATATCTTTCAGCAGGGCATGAGCAGCATAGCTCACTCCTTTGCAGTCGTTGGTGTCCATGTAGATTTCTACCCGGTTATTGGCATTCAGCAGCAAGTCTCCTTGCTTGAAATTCACAAATCTGTCGGCTGCGCTCATGCTGATAGTTGAGAGCAGGGCAGCGCCAGCCAGAAATGTTTGCTTGATGTTGTTTAGTTTCATGTTTATTTATTTTGTTGTTATTTTCCGATTGTCAGCAATGTGTTTTTGCCGGTTGCAAAGGTAGTCAAAACTATCCGGATATACTTTATTTTATGTAATCTTTAGTTTTTAATATGTTTCATTTTTACTTTTCTGTCCGTTTCTCTTTGTGTTTTCAAAGAAAAATAGTAATTTTGCATAGTAAAACAGAAAAAAGAATATATATAATGATAGACAGACCGACGATAGCAAAAATTATGGATGCCACCAAGATAGAAGAGGTGGTATCTGAGTTTGTTACGCTCAAGAAGCGTGGCATCAATTATGTCGGCTTGTGTCCTTTTCATAACGATTCCAATCCATCTTTCTCCGTATCTCCAACAAGAGGTATCTGTCATTGCTTTACCTGTGGAAAGGGAGGCAATGCAATCAACTTTCTGATGGAACTGGAACAGATGACCTATCCCGATGCCCTTCGCTGGCTCGCCAAGAAATATAAAATAGAAATTCAGGAGCGTGAACTGACCAATGAAGAAAAACAGCGCGAGAGCGAAAGAGAATCCATGTTTATCGTCAACGATTGGGCGGCGAAATATTTCCAGGATATTCTCTTGCATGATGTGGATGGTATCGCTATCGGTATGGCTTATTTCCGAGGAAGAGGTTTCAGAGATGATATCATCAGAAAATTCCAGTTGGGTTTTGCGCTCCCTAAGCGTACTGCTCTTGCTGAGGCGGCTAAGGCGGCTGGCTATAATCCGAAATATCTGGTTGATACGGGACTCTGCTTCAAGGTGGATAAGGACGAAGCTGGCAATAAGTCGGGTGAGGATAAGATTCTTGACCGTTTCTCGGGCAGAGCCATCTTCCCTTGGTTCAGCGTGAGCGGCAAGGTGGTAGCTTTTGGCGGACGAGTGCTCGACAGCAGAACCAAGGGCATCAGCCAGAAATATGTCAACTCGCCTGATAGCGTTATCTATCATAAGGAGCGCGAACTCTATGGACTCTATCAGGCCAAGAAGGCGATAGCCAAGGAGGATTGTGTCTTTATGGTGGAAGGATACACCGATGTTATCTCGATGCATCAGTGTGGCATCGAAAATGTAGTGGCCAACTCGGGTACGGCGCTGAGCGTGCATCAGATCAGACTGCTGCATCGCTTTACCAGTAACATCGTTCTTCTCTATGATGGCGATAATGCGGGTATTCATGCTGCGCTGAGAGGTACCGATATGTTGCTTGAAGAAGAGATGAACGTAAAGGTTCTCTTCCTCCCTGACGGCAATGACCCGGATAGTTTCGCCCGCAGTCATTCGGCAGAGGAATTCAGAAGATATATTCAGGAGAATCAGACCGACTTCATACAGTTTAAGACCGATATTCTGCTGCGCGGTGTGACAGACCCTGTAAAGAGAAGCCAGGCTATCAATTCGATTGTAGAGAGCATCTCGAAAATCAAGAATCAGATAACGCGCGCTTCTTATATCACCGACTGTTCTCAACGTTTGGGCGTGAACGAGGCAATTATCGTGAATGCCTTGAATAATTTTGTGCGCAATGGTATGAGTGAGCAGGTAAAGGCAGAGCGACGTGCAGCGGGATTGAAAGATTCGACTGTAGCGGCAGCGCAGCAGGCGCAATCGGTGATGAGAGCGGTTACCCCACTGGATAAACTCCTGGAGGTAGAAGGACTTCTGGTACAGTTGATTATTCATCATGGCGACCAGCTCATCACAGTACAGGATGTAGACGGCAATGATGTGGAGGTAGCTGTGGCCCAGTATATCAGTCTTGATTTGGGTGGAGATGGCTTTAAGTTTCATAATGATTTATATAATCAGATTATGCAGGAGGCTGTGGAGCATCTCGAAAAAGAAGATGATTTTGTCGCCGAAACTTATTTTGCCAATCATCCGAATCCAGAAATCAGCAGGTTGGCAGGTTTGCCTACAGGTGACCAGGAGGTATCTACGGCTAGTCTGCAGATGAAGATGAGCGCCGATAAGCTCCGTCAGTTTGTCTTTAAAGACATCTTGAGCTTCCGCACTCATTATATTGCTCAGCGTATTATAGAGGTTCAGCAGGAGTTTGCCAAGAATCCGACCAATCGTGAACTGCTGCAGGAGTTTATGAAACTCAAGCAGATGAACACGCTTCTGGCGAGTCAGGCAAACAATATCTTCAATTAACCGGAACTCCTGTCCTGTGGGGAGGAACTCTGTAAAGAAGTATTAGAGATTTAAAAGGAGAAATGCTATATGATTTATTTTCACTGGATATATCTGTTGCTTTATGTCGTGATAACCGTTCCGGCTATCATTACCGTCTTGATGGACAATCGTCAGCCCGCCAAGACGATGGCATGGATATTGGTCTTCTTCTTCATCCCCTTTGTGGGTATCATCTTCTATTTCTTCTTCGGACAGAATACCCGCAAGGAACGGCTTATCAGCGACCGCAGCATGGACCAGCTCACCAAGCGCTCCATGCTCGAGTTCGTAGAGCAGGAGAATCTTCATCTGCCAGACAGCAATAAACCGCTGATGAATCTCTTTGCCAACCAGAGTTGGGCGCTGCCTTTTAAAGATAATCAGGTGGATATTTATACCGATGGCTACGATTTCTTCCTTACCTTATTATATAATATAGGACAGGCAAAGCATCATATTCATCTCGATACCTATATCTTCGAAGCCGATGCCTTGGGATATCTGATAGCTGATGCCTTGATTGATAAGGCGGAGCAGGGAGTTGAGGTGCGACTGATTTATGATGATGTAGGCTGCTGGAAGGTAAAGGAAGAATTCTTTGAACGTATGCGTGATGCAGGCATTGATGTACATTCGTTCATGCCAGTCCGCTTTCCGGCTTTTACGAGTAAGGTAAATTATCGTAACCACCGCAAACTCTGTGTCATAGATGGTAAGGTGGGCTTTATCGGCGGCATGAATATAGCTCTGCGCTATGTGAAGGGTGATAAGAAACAGGCTTGGCGCGATACGCATCTCCGTATTGAGGGCGGTGGCGTTTACGCCATTCAGAGAGCCTTTCTGGTAGACTGGTATTTCGTAGACCGTACATTAGTTACCAATCGCCAGTATTATCCGCCGGTCAGTGTGCATATCCACAACAATTGTCTCGTACAGATAGTTACGGGCAGTCCTATCAGTCCTTGGCCTGATATCATGCAGGGCTATGTCCGCATCCTGCTTCAGGCCCGGAAGTATGTGTATATGGAAACGCCTTATTTCCTGCCGACCGAACCTGTATTGTTTGCCATGAGAACAGCAGCTCTGGCGGGTGTGGATATCCGTCTGATGTTGCCCCGTCATGCTGATGCCAAACTGGTAGAGTGGGCATCACGTTCGTATGTGATGGAAGCGATAGAGGCTGGCGTAAAGGTTTATCTCTATACGGCAGGCTTTAATCATAGTAAATTGCTCGTAAGTGATGATAATCTCTGTACGATAGGCAGTACGAATATTGACTTCCGAAGTTTTGAGAATAATTTCGAAGCGAATGCGTTCTTCTTTGATGAGGGGATGGCACAGCGCGTGAAGGCTGTCTATCTGCGGGATGAGGCGAAGAGCATCCTGGTAGATGATGTATCTTATTTCGTAAAACGTCCGTTCCTGCAGCGTCTTTTCGAGAGTACGGTAAGATTACTCTCGCCGCTGTTGTAACGAATAAATCCCCGTTTGCATCTTGTCTGGTGCAAACGGGGATTTTTTTTATCTGAATATTGAGAAGTTTACGCTTCCGTAACTTCTGTGCTCCAAAAATCGTGGATGCTCGGAGAAATCATAGTCTTTGCCATGCTCAAAAACGAAGATGCCTCCTTCGTTGAGATAGTCGCCATTCAGAACGAGGTCTGGAATCTGCGGCAACTCCTTCAGAGCATATGGAGGATCGGCAAAGATAAAGTCAAACTTCTGCTTGCAGGTCTTCAGAAAACGGAATACATCACCACGAATCAGAATATCCTTGTCTTCGCCCAACTTCTGAAAACATTGGCGTATGAAGTTGGCATGATCGCGGTCGGCCTCTACGCTGATTACCCGGCTGCAGCCTCGTGATACCAGTTCTAGCGAAATGCTGCCCGTACCGGCAAAGAGGTCGAGGGCAGAGGTATCTTCGAAATCAATATATCCCTGCAGAACATTAAAGATGTTCTCCTTTGCAAAATCTGTTGTCGGACGCGCCTTAAACGAACGTGGAATGTCGAAATGGCGTCCCTTATATTGTCCTGTTATGATTCTCATTTGTTTTAATGTTGAATATTAAATGTTGAATGTTAAATGTTGAATGTTGAGTGGGGCTAGCGCCTTTTTGTCAACGCACTTTACTTACTTAAGTACAGCGCCATCAAATCGAATGGCAGACCTTTAATCTCTGTGATGGGCGCACGGTTGAATTCGGCGGCAGGATTCAGAATGAAGGTCTTCTTGATATAGAGTTTCGTGTTGTAGAGGAACCAATCCTTATCCGGAACATTGCCTGATACATGCAACTCATCCTGCATCTGGTTGAATCCTAACTGCTTCCATACATAGAGAATGAAATAGAGGGCATCCTTGGCATGCTCGGCATTGAACGAGTTGAAAAATTTGAAACGGTTCTTCTCGAAACCGAAAACGTCCAGTTTCTTGTCGTGGAAATAAACATAGAGTTTGCGGTGAATGCCGGTGAAACTGCGATGATGCAGATAGTGCCACATCGGTTGCATGATAGGTGTGAAGCGGACATCCTTGAAGTTGTCTTCTACCACCATCTTCAAATCCTTGTTGATAGGGAATACCGCTACCGCATTCAGTTCCGGTTGCACTCTGTAGAGAATGGCATCGCTGTTATGACTGTTGAAGGCATGCTGATAGAGCACATCGATATCCTCTTCATGAAATTCTTCGATAGGAACCAGCAGGATAGGCGAATCGAGATATACGCGTACCTTCTGGTATCCCCGCTGCAGGAGAGTACTCTCCTTGAAAGCCTGACGCAAGTTGGCTGCCATCGAAACACCACTCTTTACTGTATAAGGTTCATAGATGAGCTGATGCTCAGCTTCACGGTCAACTACCGAAAAACTGAGGGTGTTTCTGCTCACGCGGATGGTGAGTCGTGCTTGCTGAATGTTGTTACCTTTTATTTGCATATCTGTTACCAATTACCTGCGTTGTTATTATCTGTCGTTAAATCGCCTATCTTGAGTCCGGGATAGTTGCCGGCATAGTTGGCCTCCTCTATCTTCTGCTGGATGGAACCTTCATCGAGTCCGTCGAGGAAGGTTTCATAACCGGCCCCACATTCCATCACCGGAATCTGCTTACCGCTTTTTCCTACGATAACCGTGGCAGCGAGTGTAAACTTCTTACCGTCGGCATAGGGAATGTATTGGGCATCTTCCTGTAAGAACTTGCCTTTTACCAGTGTCGGAAAATCGCCTGTATATACGCCGTGTTTCGCCTTGTATTTCTCTTCAGCCTGACGTATCTGCATCAGTTTCTCCTTCACCTCTGCTTCTCTGCTAGCCATAGCTTTCTGGAAGCGGATGGGCTGGCTCACACTCAGAATACAGAGTAGCATCATGATGATGACGCATGCTCCCAAAATATAATTATTCTTTATTCTTTTTCTCATTTCAAAAAGTATTATTACTTTTGCACAGCAAATAGGTGCAGTAAATTTTCTGCAAAGATACTAAAAGTTTTCGAAATATGAACATTGAAGAGTTAAAATATCAGATATTACAGCAATTTGGCTTTCCGCCAACCCCAGAACAGGCTCAAGCGCTCGATGTTTTCGTGCAGTTTATGACGGATAGTAATCCTCATGCTGTGATGATTCTCCGGGGTAGTGCGGGTACCGGTAAGACATCGCTCTCGGGTGCTATCGTCCGTACGCTCCGTGCTGTTCGCCAGAAAGTGATGCTCCTTGCCCCTACAGGTAGGGCGGCTAAGGTGTTCTCTCTGAACAGCGGGATGCCTGCCTATACCATTCATCGCCGCATCTATCGCGAAAAGGCGTTTGCCGGAGTGGATGGACAGTTCAATCTCAATGATAATCTCTATGCTGATACGCTTTTTATGGTGGATGAGGCTTCGATGATTGCCAATCTGGGATTGGGCGGAACCACCTTTGGCAGCGGTTGTCTACTAGATGATCTGGTTCATTTTGTGTATCAGGGACGTAATGACCGACTTTTGCTGATTGGCGATAAGGCACAGTTGCCTCCTGTTGGTGAGGAAGAATCACCAGCTCTTTCTGCTGCGATGCTCCAGGGATATGGACTGTCGGTTTATGAGTGTGATTTGAACGAGGTGGTCCGCCAGAGTCAGCAGTCGGGTATTCTCTTTAATGCTACCCGTATCCGCCAGATGATTACCCACGATGACATTACCCAACTGCCTAAAATCCGTTTCTCTGGTTTCTCGGATATCAGGGAGATGCCGGGCGCAGAACTCATCGAGGCACTTGGTGACAGCTATCATCAGGTAGGACTTGACGATACCATTGTTGTGACTCGTAGCAACAAGCGCGCCAACATCTTCAACCAAGGCATCCGCAACATGGTGCTTGATAGGGAAGAGGAACTGGAGAGTGGCGACATGCTGATGATTGTGAAGAACAATTATTATTGGATGGAGGAAGAAAGAAAGAAGATAAAGGAAAGGCAATTAAGTGAAGAACGAAAAGTGAAGAGTGAAAAATTTAATACTTTAGCTAATCATACAGTTCAAAGTAACGAACTTCCTGCTTTCCTGGCTAATGGCGATAGGGCGAAGGTGATGAAGGTGAGCCGTCGCATTGACCTCTACGGCTTTCATTTTGCCACCCTTCTGTTGAAATTTCCCGATTATGATAATTATGAACTGGAGGCTACGGTATTGCTGGATACCTTGACGAGTGAGGCCCCTGCTTTGACCCATGATCAGCAAGAGCAGCTTTTCCATAAGATAGAGGAAGATTATCAGGACATACCACTGAAGGCAGACCGTATGAAGGCAATCCGGCAAGACCCATATTTCAATGCTCTGCAAGTGAAGTTTGCCTATGCCGTTACCTGTCATAAAGCGCAGGGTGGACAGTGGTCGCATGTCTATGTAGACCAGGGCTATATGACAGATGATATGCTTACTCCCGATTATATCCACTGGCTCTATACTGCATTTACACGAGCCACAGAGATGCTATATTTGGTGAATTGGCCAAATACGCAGATAGAAGGATGAAGATAACAAAAAAGGCAGACTTTTTAGTCTGCCTTTTGTTTAGAAATGAGGTTACTCTAGACCATCGTCACCGCTTCCTTCGCTAGGATTTGTTGGGGTGGTAGTGCTGCTGTCGCCATTGTCACCCTTGTTAGAACCCTCGTTTGGTTTGTTCTTGTCGATGACACCGTCGTTGTAGAGGATGCCGTTGGCACCTTGCTCCACACTGCCATCGCTCTTCACGTCACCTACATACACAGAGTTGCTCACGCTTGAGTTTTGCACAGAGGCAAAGGCGATGTAGCAGGAGAGAAGGTCGTCAGACCAATCGACAGGGAGTTTCAACACAGTTTTGCAATCTATACGACTCGCATCTTCGGTGGTGAATACTGCCTCGCCCTTTGTGAAATTGTAGACGAGAGGCATGGCGAAATCGTCGATGCTGGCGTGGCTCTCGTCAGAGTTGTCCTCCCAGGAAAAGGTCGCCACGTTGCTTGCCACTTTCACCGTGCAGAAACGGCCCGGCATCAAGGAGCCGCTACTCACCAATACCTTGCTAGGGTCGATACCAAAGGCGGGATACTTGCCTGCCATGCAGTTGCGCACGGTGTGGCTCATGGCCGCATTGGTGGCTGTCTGGTGCTGGGTGTAGTTGCGGAAACCCACTTTCAAATAGGCTGTCATCACTTTGACAAACTTCTGTGCCATACCAAACTTGATGCGCTGTGACATCTGTTTCTCGGTACGAGGGTTCTTGATACTCTGGGCCTTGCCACGCATGTAAGCCATGCCCTTCCAACTACCACCAACTACTGTTCCTACGGTTCCATTGAATCCACCAAGGATACCTTGTTTAATTTTTCCCATAATCTTGTTCCTTTCTTTAATATTAAATTGTTAAACACTAAATGAATTCTATCTTTATCCCCTCAAAACTAAGTTTCTCGGAGCATGTATAGACTTGGTACGGAGCAGGTACGGAGAGGGTACAGAGCAAGTCTTGTCGCCGTTGAGCTAAATCATGGTCCGTAGCCCTCGTTTCCTAACCACATTGCAAAGATACTACTTTTTTCAGCACTTTCCAAGCATCGGTAGGAGGCTGCGCTCGTCTGCGTTTTGTTGCTTAACCTTCTCATATTCGCCGTTTCCTGTTCGTTTGCATAGACCGTGCTTGTTGACATATTCGCCTACATATTTCTCGGCTGTGCGCTGAGGAATGCCAAGCTTTTTTCCGATAGAAAGAACCGTTTGGCGATTGAACTTGTCGGGAAGGTTCTCGAAGAGTCTTTCGCTCTTAGGGCTTAGTTTGATTCCCAATGTTCCGTCTTCCTCCTTGTTTGGCATAAGCGTGGCAAAGATTTTTGCGGCGTGCTGCATCAGTGTGTCGGCGATGGTTATGGCATTGTCCAAGTCTTCGTCTCGGCAAATAATGGAGGTTGTTGCATTCTCAGAGATGGAGGTTGTGGAACTTTCAGAAAGCGTTTCCTCCAATCTTGCGATACTCAAAACCATGGCGATGCGGAAGGTGCTCAGTCCCAGTCGGTAGATGCTTGCCACAAAGTCTCTGCCCAACATGTTCTTGTATTCCTCCACTAGGCTCTCGAAGTATTTGTTGAATTGCTCACCTTGTGCATCAGTCAGTTCAAACAGGATGTCATTCGAGTAGGACTGACCAGTCTTTGGCTTCATACTCTTGCTAGCAACCAAATGCTGATGGATGCGGAACACACGCTTGCCGATGGCTTCCATTTCCTCATCGATGGTGCGCTTAGCCTTGCTGAACACGTTGTGCCATTTGGCAGGAATATCCACCTTCATAAAGAGAAAGCGGGAGAAAAGTCCGTTCTCTGGTGAAGGGATGAGGTTGTTCACCTGTCCTGGTGTACCTGTGAGATAGACCGTCCATTTAGGGTTGTGAATCTCCACGTGCTCGTTCTCCTTGCGACGTCGATAGGTGATGTCCTCATGATGGAAACCCTTGCGCAGACCATCGGAGAAATTGCCATAGTCGCTCTTGAGGGTGTTGGCGAGCGAATCAGCCTCAGTCTCGAAGGTGATCCCTTGGTCGTGGTTGTCGTGGAGGGCTTGGTAGATAGCGGTAGAGGAACAGTTGGCTGGTATCAACATTGAGCGATAAGGCGGTTCCTTGGGCATAGGCATGGCAACGGACTTCTTGTTGCCCAAGGCACGCAGGTCGGCGAGTTGCTGTTGGTAATCGTCCACCTCCAGTTTATTGGCCTCACGTATTTCTTGCTCTATAGGACTCACCAGCTTGAGGCAAGCAGAGGTTCGTCCTTTGCCGCTGGCAGCGTTTGCCACGAGGAAGGTGAAGAGGTTAGGATATACTCGCATGTCATCATAGATGGCGAAGACCTCTGGGAAGGCTCCGCTCAGAATGGTGATGGAGGCAAGCAAGAGCATGTCTTTCTCGGTAGGTGTCTTGCCCAAGGTTGTGATGTCCTTGAAGATTGGGGGCAAGTTGGTGGCTACTTTGTCGCTGAAGGTTGGCAGAGGGATGGGTTCTTCTGTGTTTGCATCATTTGCAGAGTTTGCAAGGTTTGCATCATTTGCAATGTTTGTAGAGATTGCGTTTTTTGTGCTGTTAGCAACTCCCATGGTAATGTTAACCCCTGCTTCCTTGGCATAACCGAAGAAAGAAGCAATGCTGATGCCAGAATGGTTGCTGTTAGAATTGAGTCGCTTGATACAGTCGTCATAGAGTTTGTCGCATTCCTTGTGGTTGTAATCGGCATAGAATCGACTGATGTCGTGGAAGAAGCTTCTGCCTTCCTCGCCCATTTCGAGCGAGATACCAAAGGCGATGTTGCGCCAACGGTTATAGCCTGCGGTGATGTCGATACCCATCTCCACGATACGATTGGTCACTGTGCGGATTTGTTCCGCAGTATTGATGTTAGCCCATTGCTTTGGGCTGAATGATTTATTTATTGTCATAAATGTAATCTCCTTATTTTTTTGATGTTTTTAATAACGTTATGATGCCATTTGAAAGGCATTTGAATTGGCTTTCCCTTCGGCCGCCAAACGCTGTTTCTTCACTCTTCGTTCTTCACTTAAAAAGGGCATACGAGTGGGTTCACGTAACAATGTCGGTCGTAGGGCAGGAAACAGGCTCGGCTCACGTTTTTGCAAGCAGGGTCAATGTCCACTCCATAGTTGAATCGAATGTAGTTTTGCAGAGCAAGAAACCAAGTAGCATGGTCAGCCTCTTGCAAGTCTATTGCTACGATGAGCTTCAGTCCATCCCCCGAAGGACTGCGGAAGGCCAGTTCCAGTTCGAAGTTTTCCTTCATCACCTCATCGTGTATGAATTGCTGCTTGAGGTCTTCCACCTGTTCGTAACCGATGTGGTCGATGTCGATGCAGAGCAGACTGGAGTGCTGGATGAGACCTTGGTCGTTGCGACTGCTGAAGGTGCCGCTTGCTAGGATGTAGTCAAATTCCTTTGCCTTGAAAGCCTTGCGCTCTTTCTCGTCGGCAATGCCACGGAGCGTGTCCGTGGCTTGCTTGTAGAGCAGAGGGTTGGTGATGTAAGTCCAAAGATGGTAGATGCTCACACGGTTGTGGCTCAACACGTTAGAGATGGGATGTCGGTAATATTGCATCCGATGCTCGTGGAGTTGGTCAATGGTCATTGGCATGGTGTGCCTCCTTCCTTTGCTGGTTGCTCGACCTTTGGCATAACCTTGTCTTTTGGCATAGGCTTCACTCTGCTGTCTCTGTAGGATTCCTCCATGAGTCGTTGCAGGTCGCTTTCCTTGTAGTAGCATCTTCCGCCCATCTTGGCGAAGGGCAGCTTGCCGTTGGAACGGAGCGTCTGCAAGGTACGCTGACTGATGTGAAACATCTCCATCACCTCATAGTTGTCGTGCCACTGGTCGAGTGGGGTGAGGGTAGGAGCTTGCACTGCTTGTGTGGACTGCACACTTTGCACGTTTTGCAAACCTTGCAAACTTTGCAAAGGCTGCAAGGTTAGTGTTGTGGCTGGTTGTGAGTCTTGTATGCCTGTGTCTTCTTTTTTGTACGTGCCATACTGTGCTTCAGGCATCATACTGTTTATTATGTCTTTTTTGTTCATTTTCCGAACCCTAACGATGTGACGTATGGATTCGGTTGCAAAAGAACTTGGTCTATCTTGGGCGACGAAGAAATGTATTCTGGTCTGTTTTGGCCTATTTTGGTCTGGTTGGTCTAAATAGGTCTAGCTCTAAGATTTTTACGGAAAACTAAAATTTTTAAAGAAATTCTCAAAAAAGTTTGGTAGATTCGAGAGAAAGTTGTATATTTGCAGCACAAGAACCCGCCAAGCCTCTTTTTAATGCTTAAATCGGCGGGTCGTTTTATTTTTGTATGTAAATTATGATATGCAGTACAATAAACAATATACAGCCCCATCAGAGCTATTAAGAATAATGGAAGGTAGAGGTTTGGATTGTTCGGATGTATCTGATGCCGAAGCTTTGCTAAAATCAATAGGTTATTACCGATTGAGTGGCTATTTGTACCCTTTTCTTAAAATTCCTAAGGAAGAGCATCTCTTTAAGGTAAAAAGCAGTTTGGGTAAGGCAATCCAACTTTATGACTTTGATAGGGATTTGCGTTTGTTGATATTTAACCAGATTGAGCGTATAGAGATAGCTGTAAGAAGTGCAATTGTTAATATATCGTGTGCAGAGACTAACGATGTGTTTTGGATGACTAACTCTTCTTGCTTTGCTCATCTTGACAAATTTTCTAAGACAAAATCACTGATAGATAAGGAACTACAGAATACACGTGAGGATTTTATAAATCATTTCAATCATGTTTACGACAATCCTTACCCTCCATCGTGGATGATTTCAGAAATCATTCCTTTAGGTGTATTGACGAGAATATATGAAAATATAGCTAGTAACCAGCTACGTAAGAAAATAGCAAGATATTTTGGCTTGACAGTTCCTGTTTTTATTTCTTGGATGACTATAATAACATTGACAAGAAATACTTGTTGCCATCATGCGCGCCTTTGGAACAGATATTTGTCTTTGCGTGCATTGGCAATGAATCGACCAAGCTTTCCGTGGGTGTCAAATGATGTCGTGCAAGGAAAGGTGTTCTTTACCCTTTGTATATTGAAGCATTTTATAGATGTGGTCTATCCTCGAAATTCTTTCAAGCAGGATTTAGTAGAGCTATTAAAGAAGTATCCAATTGTTGATACCAAAGCAATGGGGTTTCCTGAAAAGTGGCAAGAGCAACAGTTGTGGCAATAGCTGTACTATGTGTGAAACAAGTACGGCTATTGCACCTCATTTTTTATATTGGCATATTCTTGCTCTATGTCACCTGAGTATTGATACGGTTTCAGCGACTTGGAATTACGGTTTATTGCAAGTCTGTATTTCTTAAATGCTTCACCGTTTTGCCCCATGACAACCTTGGTGCAAAATTGGTCGTATGCAGTAAGTGTATATCCTGTCTCATATTTGTCCTTTATCCATGAGAAAAAGCCTAGATAGTCGAGCATGGCTGCGGCATGAGCAGGAGCATCAAGCATCTGCTCTATTAGCTTTATAGCTTTTTCTTTTCTTCGATTATCATTGTTGGAGTCAAGGGCGACAATCTTTGGCATTTTCAAGAATTCATATTGTGTAGTGTCCTCTAAGAATCTTTCTGCCTTGCTTAGAGGGCGTTTTTCTTTTTGTTTGTTCTCTTCTGTTGCCACAAGGGCGTCCTTGTGTCGTATGACGATATTCTCCTCTTGGATTTTATCTTTCTCATTTTGATATTTGTCAAATTCTTCTTCCGTTGGAAAGACTCCTTTCCATAGGAAAACGAAATCTCCAAAGTCATCGTCAAAGTCAAGGTTACCTTGGGTATATAACAGGGGAGAGAATGTTAGGATTAAACTGAAGTATAGTTCTGTGAGCATATTTTGTAGTAATACAGCGACGTTTTTATTCTTGCCAGCTTTACATGAATCTATCTCTTTGCTATAGTCTTTGATGGTGGTCATAAGGCTTTTTATCTCTGGTCGGACAAACCGATCGTCTTTCATAATGGAATGTAGTTCCACCAAAGCCCAAATGGTGCGTCGCTTTTCCAAGTCGAGAATGGTCTTGTACATTCTTAGTGTTGGAGTTGAAATTTCTGGGCATGTCATAATGTCTGACAATACAGCTTTATACACTCTCGTATATGAATCTATCTGTGTGGAGCGATTCAAGCAGCTTATAGTATTTCTCTGCTCTCGGTCTTTGTGATATATCTCCTTTACTTGGGTCAGACTATCAAGTGCGTTGATGATGTCTTTCTCCAGTTCTAGCAAATTGCCTCTTTCCTTAGTATGGCGCAAAAGGCGCATCAACAGAGACTGCTTCTCGAATGAAACAGTCTCTGTGATAAGGTTGGGGCGAAGCTCGCCCCTTAGTATTGATTCTGTGATGGGTAAAATCATAGCATCCAAAGATTATTTTTTCCAAACTCAGTTAATTGCCCATTCGGGAAATGTGGTACAAACTTAGCGACCAGTGCTGCATACGCAATGGTGATAGGCATACTTCGCATGGAAACAGATTTCCAGTTGATGCGAGTGGTCTGATAGGTCAAGGTGACAATCTCCTTGACGTCTTGTTCTGTCAATTCCTTTTTGTTCCGTCTTCCTGGCATGATGGAAATCTTGACAGGGAACGGTCTGAGAAACGGCATTTTTTCACCAAATCCACCATATCTCTCATTGTTGTATAAGAGGTATTCGTGGCAACCTTTGCGAGTGCGGAGATGTATGTATGTGCCGCTTACTGGCATCAGCACGTTGGTGCACGATGTGTCGAAAGCCATTAAGTCCTCATTGTCCGTCTCTGTGACATGGATTACAATGACAGGACAACTAACTTGACAGGTTCGCAAGGCATCCTCTATGATGTCAGACTCTTCACGATTCAGCTTCTTGTGATAATAGATGATGAGGCGTGAGGGGTGCTTGAACTTTCCGTAGAAGTTCAATATAGCCTTGATAAGGGTGGCTCTCAACTCTTCGAAGTTGCCTTTGAGACAAGCATCAAAGTTGTGTAACTCTCCCTCTTTGTCGAGGCATACTGCTGATCCGATATATTGTTGGTTGATGCCATGCTCTCTGTAAGCACCGATTCCTACAATCATATCATTCTCTTGGCTAGGATAGGCTATCTTCCATGCTTTGCCCCCTTCTTTGCCGGCTATAGCTGCTGCGATGTTGGGCACCATATAATTGATAAAACTGTTCTCATCCACTCTCTTTTTGTGAATCACTTGTGAGCCAATGTTATATTTCATCAAGAGATACTTCATGTCGTAATAGAGGTGGTAATGAGGTGATGAGACATCATCTCTGTCTACGTCTGAAATGATGATAGCAAAGTATTTCTTGTCGTGCTCGAAGTTCATCGCCGTAAGATGGTTCTCTAGTTCCGCCAAAGCATGCTCGTCGTCAGAGAACATAAAGTTCATGCCATTTGCCCAGGCATGATTGCCCATCCATATCGTATGGTATAGATAATTGTTTGTGTCGATGTCATCTGGTGACAGGCGGTTTTTGGGAGCATTCTTGGAATCCTTTCCTTGTTGGAAAATGTAGTACAAACGCCAAAGGGTAAAATTCTGAGAACGTGGACAGATAAAGAAATGTCGATGTTCTGTAGGACGCTCTGCAGCTCCAAATCTCTTGAAGCAGTAGCCTGGACTAACATTTGTCTGGTTGTTGCCAAATCTCAGCATTTTGGCTTTTTCCTCGACGATGTTGATTTTCTCTTCAGCCAGTTGAATGAAGTGGGCGTTGTTGGGCAAATCCACTCCTACGCTTTCAGTGAAAGCTGGAATGTTTATCCATTTGGATATGAAATTTCTTATGCCGTTATATTTAGTAACATATTTGTTGCCATCTCGATGGTAGTGAGTAGGGATTTTGAGTCCGCTCTTGATGCTGTGGTTTACAATGGGGTATATTTTCCCATTTGTAGCCTCCATGTGGTGTTGTCCTATTTCTGATTTCTTCAGAATCATAGTTCCTGCGATGACACGAAATTGCTCATCTTGCAGGGACTGCAAGAGGTAAATAGGTGTTTTCCCGACAAGGGATTTGCTTCCTTGTGTAATATCTAGTTGCCAACCATCCTTTATCTGGTCATTGTATCTTATGGTCAAGCCATATCGCTGGTATGTCCAGTAATTGGTACCCTCGTCCGCTTCCTTGATGTAAACTTCTATGCCACCAATGAAATCCTTCTTGCAAGGACAACCATATTGTCGAAAGTAGCGAATGATTTTTCTATATAGGTATGCCTTGGTCAAGCGAATGTCTTCCTCCGTGTTGAGGTTGTCAAGAATTAGTTCTTTTAGGGAGTTTTTCGTATCCTTCAAGTTGGCTTCTAATTCATCTTCCCAGACAGGGAAGTATACCTCGTCTATGTTTTCAGGAGCATTGAGTTTTTTCCAAATAAGTGTGTCTCGCAATTTGCTGAAATGAACGCTCCCGCTCTTGATAGATTTTTGGAGGTTAGTGCATAGACCTCCTACACCAGCGAAAAGACTGATGGCTGTAGGCTCTTTCTTTACTTTTATAGCGAATGAATTGATTTCCATCCTTTTCTCTTTTTAAAATTTGATACTTGTCCTAGTTTGCCAGAGGCATCCTTAGACGTTTTTATTTTCGCAAAGTTACGGAAAATAGTTGAGATAAAAGCAATAATTGCAGAGAAAATGCAGAGAAAATTGAAAATTAATGAGTTATTCTAAATTTTATTATTAAATTTATTGCAAAATTTGGAATAAAGTACTTCTTTATTTGTAAATGTTTGCTTTTTCTTCGTTCTTTTCCATAAAATATTGTCGATTTTCAAATAATATTTGTATCTTTGCACTTGGATTTGGTTTTGGCCATTTCCAAGACATTTTAGTAAAAACAAAGCATTGACTATTATTTCGCGTTCACAAAGAAAAAGCCTGAGAAACTGATTTCTTTTCCGCAGAAGGAGTAATCGGAATGCTGTTTGCAGTGAAGCCTCTGTTTTAGAGGAAGTTTGCTCGCACACTCATGTGTATTGTTGATGTTCATACCTATACGGTGTGGACATCCGTTCCTACATGAGTGGCGGGTTTTCATTCTCAGGCTTCCCGTGAACGCGAAAGGAAAGGGGTCCGCACCTTTTTCTTTTTCCCATCCATGATGCTCTCTCCTTGCAGCAAGCCGTCTTGATAGTTGGATGCGACTTAAAATAACTATAAGATGGCAGCGATTAATGATTTAATTGCTCGAATACAAGATCCGGAACTTCGCCTTCATGTGGCAAAGGAGGTGAAAGAGCTGACCAAGCATAAAAAGTTTGGACTTGTGTTTGAGAATCATGTGCCAGAGATGACTTTGCTCTATGACTATCCTATCAGCCGTGGATGCAAGGTGATTCGCAAGGTGGATGATGACAAAAGGCTCACAGAGGATATTCTTTGGGAGGTGATGAGTGTGTGCCGTGGGATGGCTACTTGCCACCATTCTATAACAGGTGAGGAACTGCAAGTTTCTTGCCAAGACCTCATTTGTGTGGCAAAGAATGGTGAGCCTATTTACCCTTGCCTCAAATATGTGGACTCTGTTCAAAATGCTCCAGATAGCGGCCTTTGGCATACGTTGATAGAAGCGGACAATTTTCATGCTCTCCAGCTCTTGGCTTATCTTTATCCGCAACAGGTGGATTGTATCTATATAGACCCTCCTTACAATAGTGGTGCTACCGATTGGAAATACAACAATAATTATGTGGATGGAAATGATAGTTACCGTCATAGTAAATGGTTGGCTATGATGGAAAGTCGCTTGTTGCTTGCCAAGAAGTTGCTGAATCCGAAGAACTCGGTGATGATTGTAACTATTGATGAAAAGGAGTATTTGCATCTTGGATGCTTATTGGAGGAAATGTTTCCTGAGGCAAATATTCAGATGGTGAGTAGCGTAATAGCACAAAGTGGTGTGGCTAGAAGTAATTCCTTTTATCGAACAAACGAGTTTCTTTATATAGTACAATTTGGGGATAGTGCTGTTCAAAAATTACCTTTATCCGAAGAATGGGAGTTAGGGAAAAATAAAAGTCAAGGTGCTCAAGGTATAGTTTGGAATCAATTAAGAAGAACAGGAACTAATAGCTTAAGAACAGATAGGCAAAATTTGTTTTATCCTATCATTTTCAATGAAAATGCCTCTCAAATCTTGGACATAGGCGAAGCTATGCCTTTGTCAGAACATCCTTCTTCTGTAATGGAGAAAAAGGCTAATCGTTTGTATTTATGGCCAATTAGACCGAATGGAACAGAAGGAAACTGGCAATTAGGGAAAGATGAATTAAAGGAACGTTTGTCTAAAGGTTATATAAAATGGGGAAAAATTACGAATACGGGTATCTATGTTACTTTTTTAAAAAGGGGAAGCATACAAAAAATAGAAGATAAAGAAGTAAATGTTGTTGGTAGGGATGTTGTAAGTGGAACAGTACTTGTTGATAATTCCAATTATTCTAGGTCTTTTATTCCTGGAACACAATGGAACATTGCAAATCATGATGCTAGTTATAAAGGGACACAACTTTTGTCTAAATTTATCGGCAATCGCTTCTCCTTCCCAAAATCCCTTTATGCTGTCCACGATGCCATCCGTTTCTTCGTTGCCAACAACCCAAACGCTCTCATCCTCGATTTCTTCTCGGGCAGTGGTACAACCCTTCATGCCGTCAATCTCTTGAACAAGGAAGACGGAGGTCATCGCCGCTGTATCATGGTGACCAACAATGAGGTGAGTGCCGAGGAGGAAAAGGCATTCCGAGCCAAAGGTTTGCACAAGGGTGATGAGGAATGGGAGAAGTTTGGAATAGCTCGTTATGTGAACTGGCCTCGTACAAAATGCTCCATTCTTGGTGTGAATGTAAATGGAAAGCCAATCCAGGGAGATTACATTACTTCCAATACGGAAGAGAAGGTGGTAAAAAGAAGTTTCAAGCAAATTAGCCTTGACCTTCGTGATGATTCCTTGGGAGCAAAATTGAAGAAACAAATCGTTGGCTTGATTGGCGACAAGAAGATGCCACAAAATGCGGTTAAGGCTGAATGCCCATATCTTGTGCCAGAGGATGCTAATAATGCAATCCTCTTCGACGTTACCAAGATAGACGGGTTTATGGAGGATATTCATGAGAGTATTGATACCATCTACGTGGTTACTTCTAATAATAAGGCATTCACCGCAGCCAAAAAGGAACTGGATGAATTGCCCGAAAAGACAAAGACTGTACCTGTTACGATTCCGATGGCTGAAGGCTTTGTTACAAATGCGGCTTACTATAAGTTGACTTTCCTTGATAAAGATAAGGTTTCGCTTGGCGCCCAGTTGAACGAACTGCTGTCTATCTTGTGGATGAAAGCAGGTGCCCATGGTGTGTGTCCTACTCATGTGGATGGTGAGTTTATGGTATTTCCCGAGAACAAGATGGCTGTCTTGAACGATGAGTTTGCCATAGACGAACTGAAAGAGGCATTGCGGGATAAGCCAGAGGTGGAGACCGTTTACATCATCGAAGATAGTGAGGAGAATTATCGCACGTTGGCTGCAAGTCTGAATGTTAAGCAGACTTATCAGCTTTACCGTGACTATCTCGACAACTTTAAGATTAATATAGAAAGAAAACAATAAGGCACGTATGTTAGTAGATTTATTTGAATTTCAGAATAAAGCACTTGGCAGTCTGCGAGAGCGACAGGTGAAGGCACAGCGTCGCTATAAGCAAGATGGTGAGAAGAGCATCATACCTTTTACAGCCCCTACGGGTGCTGGCAAGACCATCATCATGTCTGCATTCATTGAGGCTCTCTATACTGGAGACACCTATCAAGGGACTCAGAATGATGCCATCGTGCTATGGATAAGCGATGCACCTGAACTGAACGAGCAGAGTAAGGACAAACTCTACAAAGTGGCAGACAAGTTGAGAAATCGCCAAGTTGTGACTATTGATGAGCAGAACTTCAAGGCCGACAAACTTCAGTTGGGTACCATTTATTATGTGAATACCCAGAAATTTGGGGTAAACAGCAATCTTGTGAAGTATAGCGATAGCCGTAACTATACAGGTTGGGACTTTATGCGCAACACGATAGAGGAGTATGGTGACAAACTTGTGGTTATCATTGATGAGGCTCATCGTGGTGCCAAGCCCAATGAGATTGGTACGCAGATGAGTATCATGCAGAAGTTTGTTCTCGGTTCGGAGGCAGACAATATGCCGTCCATGCCATTGATAATCGGCATGAGTGCCACCTTGGAACGATTCAATGAATTGGTGAAATCTGCTGATTCTACGCTGTTGCCTAAGGTGGAGGTTACTCCCGATGAGGTGCGTGCGTCAGGCTTACTGAAGGATGAGATCAAAATACACCATCCTCAGACAGGAGAGGCTTTCGCCGAGATGACCTATCTGGCGGAAGCCGCAAAGGACTGGAAAAGTAAATGCCAGCATTGGGAGGCGTATCGTCAACATGAGGATGTAGAAGTGAGACCAGCCTTGGTGGTTCAGGTAAAGAACAAAAAGGATGATAAGTTGTCTGAAACCAACCTCGACGAGTGCTTGCGCATCATTGAGGCTCATGCCGGGATTTCATTGAGAAGTGGTGAAGTGGTACATACTTTCGACACCAAGGAATCCATAACTGTCAATGGGCTTGAAGTGCGTTATCTCGACCCTTCACGAATATCGGAGTCCAAGGACGTAAAAGTCATCTTCTTCAAGGATAATCTTTCCACAGGTTGGGATTGTCCAAGGGCTGAGACGATGATGTCGTTCAAGGTGGCATCAGGTTACACCAACATCGCCCAACTGCTAGGAAGAATGGTGCGCACTCCTTTGCAGAAACGAATAGAGACTGATGATACTTTGAATGAAGTACAGCTTTTCCTTCCTAATTTTGATGCGGTTACCGTAGAACGGGTGAAGCGAGAATTGGAAGGTACGATTCCTACTCATGTGGAAACCAATCCTTCGCCTAAGCAGGTATTGAAACTTAGGGGCAACTTGCCTTGTGGACTTTCACGACAGGAAGTGTTCGAGGCTATCAATGCCGCTCAGATAGATAATTATGCGATACCGCAAAAAGGCGTTACGGATTATCGAAAAGCTCTTTTCAAACTTTGCCATTTGCTGGTTCGCACTCGATTGTGCAGAGATGCTGTCAATAAGCTGAAGAATGATATCGTCGGTCAGATAACTGATTTCGTCAAGGATTTGCAGGATGCTGGGACTTACCAGCAGACGATGGAGAAAATCCGCACCATGAACGATGTGGTGTTAGCTTTTGATGCCTTGGGCAAAAGCGCAAAAGAGGGCGAGGATGGCAAACTCATTCTTTCAGAGTCGGATATAGATACTTGGAGCGAGAATGTGGAAACACGTTTTGGAAAAGACGGCGTGCTGAATGCTTATCGCAAGGCTCGCCTGGATGAGTATGACAATACTGAACTGCGTTTGCAATTTATCCTCTACGCCAATAATCAGTCGTGTATGGAACGTCTGGATAAGTATTGCAAGGAGGCATTCTATGAATATTACGATAAGTATCGTCAAAAGTTAGAGGCTTTTGGGGAGGAAGTGAAGCGTGAATATGAGAAGATTGTAAAGGCTCACGTATCTACTTTGCCATTCGATTTAACCTTGCCAGACTTGATGGTTACGAGCAAGCATCCTGAAGGAACAGCATTTACTGATCATTTATATGTGGATGGAGAGGGGAAGGCTATATTTAAGTTGAATGAGTGGGAGCAAGCTGTACTTGATGTGGAACAGAAAAAAGAAGGTTTCGTTTGCTGGGTGCGAAATGTTCCTAATAAGAATGGTTTTCTATGTATTCAATATCTTAATGGCGACGAATTAAGACCGCATTTCCCTGATTTTATCGTTGTGCGTCGTGTGGATGAGCAGTTTGAGTTTGTATTGCTTGAACCTCATTATACTGGCTATGCAGACTCTGTTCCCAAATTGAAGGGAATGGCAGCATATTCAGAGCGTTGTTCTGCTATTAAGCGTAATGAGATGATGCGCATTGTGGATATAGCGACTGGTAAGAAAGTGGAATCGCTCGATGCTGCTTCTTCCTCGGTTCGTAATGATATTAAGCATTTGATGAGCCAAGATGATTTGAACAATTTGTTTATAAGGTATAATAAATAGAGAATCAGGAGGCAATGATAAAGTGAGAGTCTTTGCCTCCTGTTTTAGCTTTTTAGTTCTTCAAGCACCCAATAGGCATCGCCGTATGCGGAACCGCATGTACGGTGGTATGAGAGGACGGTAAATGCGAAAATAGGAGACAAACGCCTACGATTAGTGTTTACCTCCTACTCGATTGTATAAAAAAAGTCCGGCTCTCTCTCGAAAGTCGGACTCTTAAATTTTTGAGTTATTTTTTGGGAAAAGTGGGTAGTGATGGATTCGAACCACCGAAGGCATAGCCAGCAGATTTACAGTCTGCCCCATTTGGCCACTCTGGTAACTACCCAAAAGCTTTATGTCTCAAAAGCGAGTGCAAAGGTAATGCTTTTATTTGATATTACCAAATTTTTTCGGCATTTTTTTCTCTTTTCCTTCAAAAAATGTTCTTTTCCCCTATAAAATAGGTTTTTTCCCTCTCTTTTACCTTTTTACCCTTTTACTTTTTTACCTTTTTACCCTTACCACATGTCTTCTGCGGTGTTTCCTCGACAGCCTTCTGTGCTTGTAATGCTCATATTTCTTGATGGCAACGAATACCGTGAGGGCAAGAACTACGGTCAGCAGGAAGATAACGATGCCGCCGCCCAGATTGTCGCCCTTCACCTTTGACCACATATCCAATACCTCGGGAGTATGATCGCCGGCATCATGAATCATGGCGCATCGGGCTACTATGCTGCTGTCTGGATACATGATAGGGTTGAGATGGGCATTCCTGCCTTCCTCGCCAAAGAAGTAGGCCAGATTTACAGGTTGGGGATAAGCCTCAGTATCGCTCATAGCTTCTAATATCTTCTTGCCTGCCACGCTACTCACATATCCTGTAGTCTCCATATTAGCGAGTGCCACGTCTTCCTGACAGAGATAGTTGATGAAATAGGCGGCAGCCTTCGGATTGCGGGAATATTTAGGGATTACCCAACCGTCGAACCATACATTGCTTCCTTCTTTCGGTACCTCATATCCCAGTTCTACACCCACTTTTCCGGCTTCTTCAATAGCCCAGACGGCATCACCGCTCCAGGTCATGTTGAGATAGGCTTTGCCTTTGGTCATGGTCTCCTTGCCGAAGTCGGCTTCCCATCCTTCTATGTTTGGTTTCAGAGCTTTCAACTCTTTCTCTACTGCGGCTATGGCAGCGGGTGAATAGTCGTTCATCAGCTGTGGTATGGTCACCTTGCCTGCTTCCAGGTCTTTACGATGTGCCCAGATGAGTGCGGTGCCATAGGAGTCGCGGTAGGAATCCTTCATCAAGAGTTTGCCCTGATATTTTTTGTTCCATAAAGTTCCCCAGGTCTGTGCATCATTCATAGGTACGTGCACCTTATTATATAGAATGCCACAGGTTCCCCACATGTAAGGCACGGCATAATGGTGGGCGATGCGCCCATTGTTGGAGGTGGCATCTATCTGCTCAACAATGTATGGTGATACGTTGCTGATATAGTTGGGCGTCTTGCCGAAGGCGGTGTCGATAGGTAGGAGAAGGTCTTTGCGGAGCATGCGCTCGATGATATATTCTGACGGGCATACCACGTCGTAGTCTTCATGACCTCGCTCTATCTTGGTAAGCATCACCTCATTGATGTCGAAGGTCTGGTAGATGACCCGGATCTTCTTGCCGGTCTGCTGTTCATACCATTTCGGGAAGTTGGCAAGAACGTCTTCATCTATATAATCAGCCCAGTTGTAAACCTTCAGAATCTCCTCGCGGTTCTCTTTGTTGTAACAGGAAGAGAGCGGCAGAATCATCAGCAGGCTAAGAAAGAGAAAGACGATGGTCTTAACTCCTTTTACTCCACTGACTCCTAATAATATCTTGTTCTTCATTCTCATTTCTTCTTATTTTTTTCAGAACGTTTGTTGATGATAATCAGCATCACCAGTACCAGTACGAAGATGATGGTACTCAACGGCCGAAGTTCTGGGGTCAGTCCTCCCTTTCTGGCATCGGCATAGATGAATGTGGAGAGGGTTTCCAGACCTTCGTTACCTATCGTGAAGATGGTGACGGCGAAGTCATCGATACTCATCGTGATGGCAAGCATGAAACCGGAAATCATACCCGGCAATATCTCTGGGATAATGACCTTGCGAAGTGCCTGCATCGGAGAGGCACCCAGATCGAGTGCCGCCTCATAGAGGTTCGGATTCATCTGCTTCAGTCTTGGCATCACACTCAGAATAACGTATGGCAGACAGAAGGTGATATGCGAGAGTACCACGGTAGTATAGCCCTGCGGAATGCCCAGCGTGATGAAGAGCAGGAAGAGCGAGATACCGATGATGATGTCGCCGTTGAGTATCGGAATGTTGTTGACAAACTGGATGGCATTACGTGCATAGCGATTGCGCAGGTTGTAGATGCCGATGGCTGTCAGGGTTCCGAAGAGCGTGGATACGGTTGCGGTAATCAGGGCGATGGTTACGGTATTGACCAGTGCAGCTGTGAGCGAATGGTGCGTGCCTTCTTCAAAGAGATTCTTGTAGAGCTGCAGCGAGAAACCCGTCCAGTTGCCCATCACCTTCGCTTCGGTAAACGAGAAGATGATGATGATGAAGATAGGGGAGTAGAGTAGCAGCAGGAGCAACCAGAGATAGCCCTGGCAGAATACTTTCTTCATCATATCCTTACTGAATAATGACTGCATCATCTGATACCTCCTTCCTGTTTACTGCCATCACCTGCGATGAGGGTGGAGGCGCCGATGAGGAAGAGCATGATGAGCGAGAGGGCTGCACCGTAGTTCCACATCGAATTGTTGATGTTCTCCTGGATGGTGGTACCGAAGAGCTTGATGTTGTTCATCGTCAGCAGTTCGGAGATAGCGAAGGTAGAGATGGTTGGCATGAATACCATCAGAATGCCACTCGCTACGCCCGGCATGGAGAGGGGCAGGATGACCTTGAAGAACTGCTGCCAAGGCGATGCTCCCAGGTCTTCAGCTGCTTCGATATAGCTGCGGTCCATCTTCTGCAGGGTATTGTAGATAGGGTAAATCATGAATGGGATGAAGTTGTAGACCATACCGAACAGGAGGGCGCCCTCACCCAGCGGAAGGTCTGCAAAATCGAAGAGGGCCACGGTGGCAAGTGTGCGCACCAGGATGTTTACCCACATCGGCAGAATGAAGAGCATGACGATGGTATTGGCATACTTCATTCTGGCTTGTGTCAGAATATAGGCGGCCGGATAGCCCAGCAGAATGCAGAGCAGGGTGTTGAGAAAGGCGATGCCTATCGAATACACAAAGGTGTTGATGGCTTCGGGGTGTGCCAGGAACTTCTGGAAGTTGTAGAGCGTCAGGGCTCCGTTCTCATCGGTAAATGCGAACACTACGATGAGAAGCAATGGCAGTACCACAAATATCGCTGCAAAGATGGCATAAGGTATCGACCAGCTTTGTCGCGAAGAGATAAACTTGATAATGTTCAATTTATAATTGATAATTAGGAATTAATAATTTTTATTCAAACGAAATATTCTCCTGAGGAATGGTGATAGCCACATGATCGCCTAAATCCCATACATCCTGTGTATCTACATAGAGCTTCTCGCCCCAGTCGGTATCGATGGTGAGATGATAGTGGTCGCCCTTGTAGAGAATGAAGCTGATGTCGCCTGTAAAGGTTCCTTCGCTCTCGTTGTCGAAGAGTTCTATCTTGTTGAAAGGCACGTTCACCCGGATGGTTTCGTTTCCGTTTTCATCGGTCTGAATCTTGTCCTTTATTTCTTCCGGAATCTCCATCTGGTATTCGCAGCCCAGGAATTCTATCGTTCCGTCGCCGTTTACCTTTGCATCGAAGGTGTTGGTGATGCGCTCCTTCTTCATGATGTGAATATTGTCGGGTATCACGCTCATTCCTATCGTCTGGCCTACTTCGAAATGCTTGTAGTTCTGGATGAGGAATTCGTTGCCCTTCTCGGTTTCTGCCAGCATCTCGTAGTGTACTCCCTTGAAGATAGAAGAGGTTATCTTACCCACAAACTGGGCGTGGGCGGTATCGGTGGAAACTTCGATATCCTCAGGACGTATCACGACATCCACTTCCTGGTTGCAGCCGAAGCCCTTGTCTACACAAGGCAGTTCAGTACCTGCCACATTCACCAGACAGTCGTGGACCATCGTTCCGCAGAGAATATTGCTCTCGCCGATAAAGTCAGCAACGAAAGCATTGGCTGGTTCGTTGTAGATATCGGTTGGTGTACCTATCTGCTGTATCTCTCCCTCGCTCATCACCACGATGGTATTGCTCAGGGTGAGGGCTTCTTCCTGGTCGTGGGTAACGTATACGAAGGTAATGCCCAGGCGTTCGTGCATCTGCTTCAATTCCAGCTGCATGTCTTTACGCATCTTGAGGTCGAGTGCTGCAAGCGGTTCATCCAGGAGAAGAACTTCCGGTTCGTTGACGATGGCACGGGCGATGGCGATACGCTGCTGCTGACCGCCCGAAAGCGAGTTGACATCACGATATTCGTAATCACTCATGTTTACCATCTTCAGGGCACGTTTCACCTTTGGCAAAATCTCTTCCTTCGGTGTGTTCTTGAGTTTCAGACCGAAGGCGATATTGTCGTAAACGTTGAGATGAGGGAACAGAGCGTATTTCTGGAATACCGTGTTTACATTTCGCTTGTAAGGAGGAAGGTTAGTAATATCGTTGCCGGCGATGGTAATGATGCCTTCGCTGGCGGTTTCAAAACCTGCCAAAAGTCTTAATAATGTCGTTTTTCCGCATCCCGAAGGACCCAGAATGGTCATAAATTCGCCCTTTCTCACATAGAGATTGATGTTGTTGAGGGCTGTTTTCTCGCCAAATCTTTTCGACACATTCTTAATATCTATGATATGCTGTGCTGTCTTGTTCATTTTTGTTGTAAATTTGCGTGCAAAGTTACGCATTTTTCGATAAATATTGAAAGAAACAAAGAAAAAGTTGTATCTTTGCAAACGTTTTGTAGTATCTGATATACAGAACTGAATAATTATTGAATAAATATACATACATGATTGTTACAATAGAATGGATGGAGGAGTGGTTCAGGCGTTTCGACCAGGAATATTTCGGGGGAAAGCTGCCTGTTCCTGAACTCGGACTTACTCATGCCAAGACTCGCTTGGGGCAACTTGCCTATAAGCGGGCCTCCAGATGGGGACGCACCAAACTCTACGATTTCAAACTCTCCATGTCTACTTATTATGATATGACCGACAAGCAGGCAAAGAGTGTCTTGCTCCACGAGATGATACATTACATCATCGGTTATACGGGACTGAAAGATACCTCGGCTCACGGGGTTGTGTTCAAGGGACTGATGGATAAGCTCAACAGCCAGTATGGCTGGGATATCAGAGTATCGACATCCACCAAGGGATGGAAGGTAAGCGAAACCGTAAAAAGCAGGAAAGAGAAGAAGGGACCGCAAATCTATCTGATGCTTGCCATCGAAATGAATGATGGAAGACATTATCTCTCGAGAGTGAATCCGAGTTTTGCCCATCGCATCGAAAATCAGCTGAAGACGGTCAGGGAAGTGGTTTTTCATCAGTGGTATACTACGATGGAGAACTATTTTGAAGACTATCCGCAGGTGCGCAGTTTGAGAGGAAGGCGCATCTCGAAGGCCGATTTCGGAAAGTTGCTCAATGTGCTCACTCCCTTTCAGCTGTAATGTCGGGCGAATGTATAAGAAAAAGAATAACCAAAACTCATTAAAGATATAAAATGAAAGAAACCTGGAAAATGATAGCCCTGCTGGCAATAGCCATTGGAGGACTGCTGGCTTATGCCTTTATTCCAGAGCAAGTGGCTGAAAACATTCCGCTGAAACAGATTGGAATGGATGCGCTTACCGGTAAAAGCGAGGCAGAGCTTGCTGAAGAGGAAAAGGCTGACAGCATGATAAAAGAACCCGTGGATACGGCGGCGCAGCGAGTACTGATCTTCGGCGACTCGATGTCGGAATATCTAGGTCTGCGACTGGCTGATTATGCCAACAAGAACGGTCATAAACTCACCTGTATTACCTGGGTGAGTTCGGGCACCAGAAACTGGGCTGCTACCGATACCCTGCAGCATTATATCCAACGTATCAAACCTACCCATGTCTTTGTATGTCTGGGTAGCAACGAACTGTATACGGCTGATATGAAGGGATGTGAAAAACGCATCCGTGCCATCCTGAGCAAGATTGGTAATATTCCGACGATATGGATCGGTCCGCCAAACTGGTGTGAGGATAATGGATATAACAAACTCCTCCGTGAGGTGATGGGGCCACGAGGCTATTATCCTAGCAACAAACTTACCTTCGAACGCCAGAAAGACGGCCGGCATCCGACTATGGCTTCATCTGCCATGTGGATGGATAAGATTGTAGAATGGATGAATAGCGGTCATTGTGTGCATCCGTTCCGTTTGGAAATGCCGGATAAGCGTGACCGCAGATACAGACAGATTACCATCTTGCCTCCTGGAACCAAACATAGGGCAGACAACACGGCTATGAAGAAGGATTCTCTTTCTATGCCTGTTGAGGGAACTGTGCCTGAAACCACAGAAAGTCCTGCTGCAACCAAGGAACCTGCAACTGCAGGAAAAACGTCTCCGGCTGCTGACAAGACGGTTCCAGCGGTAAAACATGTAAACCATAAAGACTCCGTATAAGAAAGAGTTCAATAAATAATATCTTCAGAAAAGACAAATGAATTATTCAACATTCGAAATAAGTGCCTTGTGGCATTGGATAGAGCGGCTGTTTGTTTATCAGGCAGATTCTCCGCTGATGATGGGCAGCATTCCGTTTGCGCTGCTCTTCATCTTCTTCCTTGCCATTTATACCCTGCTCAAGAGCTATTCGCGCACAGCCATGATGATGTATGTCATCTGCTTCAGCCTTTTCTTTGCCTATAAGGTGAACGGAATGGTGATGTGGATGCTGCCGCTTACGGCTTGCATCAATTATGCCGTAACCCAGGAAATGAGACTGCATGAGGGGAAGGCGCGCAAGGCGCTGCTCACCTTCGTGGTGCTTGTAGACCTGGCTCTGCTGTGCTATTTCAAATATACCAATTTCATCATTGGCGATGTAGTCAACGAGATGTTCAGCACCAACTTCTCCCTGCAGTCTATCGCTCTGCCTGTAGGTATCTCGTTCTATACCTTCCAGGCTATCAGCTATGCAGTAGATACCTATAAGCGCAAGTTTGACATGGAGGTAACGCTCCTGGAGTATTGCTTCTATCTCACCTTCTTTCCGCTGCTGATGGCGGGTCCTATCACCCGTGCCGCCAACCTGATACCCAGACTGAAACGAAACGAACAGGCTTCCAGCAGAATGCTTTGGACAGGACTCTTCCTCATCATGCTGGGACTGGTCAAGAAGAATATGCTGAGCGATTATATCGCACAGTTCAATAACTGGGTGTTTGATGCGCCGCAAACCTTCTCGGGTTTCGAGAATCTGGCAGCGCTCTTCGGCTATCCTGTACAGATCTTCCTCGATTTCTCGGGATACAGCGATATGAGTATCGGTGTGGCAGCCATCCTGGGTTTCTATCTGCCCGACAACTTCTATTTCCCTTACCGTTCACTCTCGGTTACCGAGTTCTGGCGTCGCTGGCACATCTCGCTTTCCTTCTGGTTCCGCGATTATGTGTATATTCCGCTGGGTGGAAACCGGAAGGGAAAGGTGCGCATGTATTTCAATAACTTCCTCACCATGCTGGTGGCAGGCTTATGGCATGGCTCTTCCTGGATGTTCGTCATCTGGGGTGCTCTTCATGGTTTCGGACTTGTGGTGCATAAGTTCTTCAGCCGTCAGTTGGGCATAAGCATTCCCCGTACGCTGGCTGGCAATTCTCTCAGCTGGCTCATCACCTATTTATATATATGCTTTGCGTGGTCGTTCTTCCGTGCTAGGGATTTGGGTGTGTTGGGGAATATGTATGATAAGGTGGCAAATGATTTCAGCATCGATTATCTGGTGCCTTTCTTCCATGCCCGTCCTGCCTGGACGCTTTGTATCATCGGTGTCATGCTGAGCTATCTCTTTACAGAGCGCCAGTATCACCGTCTTCAGGCGCGGTTCATCCTCCTGCCTTGGGTGGCTAAACTGCTGCTCTTCATCATCTGTCTGCAGATGGTGGTGGAGGTTTCCCAGGAGAGTGTACAGCCGTTCATTTATTATCAGTTCTAGTTTCGATGGTTAATATTAATATATATATTTGAAGTAACAGACATAAACAGAAAAATTGTATGAAGAAACTATTATTCTTTTTGCTCCTGACGACGGCTGTCGTCGGTAGAGCACAGACTTCGCTTGACTTGCTGCCTGTAGGCACCGAGGCTCCCGACTTCACGATTACTGACAGTAAGACGGGTAAGAAAATCTTCCAGCTTTCAGATAAGAAGACTCAGATGGATAAAGACGGAAAGACGGTTCCGGGTGTCTGGACCGTGCTCGATTTCTGGGCTTCCTGGTGTCCAGACTGCAGAAGAGACATGCCGATGGTGAAGGCTATCTATGACAAATACAATACCAAGATCCAGGTAGTGGGTGTTTCTTTTGATACCGATGAGGCTAAGATGAAGAAATATCTGGGCGATAATCAGTATACCTGGTTGCAATACTGTGAGTTTAAGAAATGGAAGGAAACAAAGATTTCCAAGGATTATCACATCTCGTGGATTCCTACCTCTTATCTGATCAATCCGGAAGGTAAGGTTGCATTCTCTACCGTGAAGGCGGAGGAGATGATGAAGAAACTGGATTCGCTCGACCAGGCAGGAGCATTGAAACCTGCTCAGATGCAGACTGCTCTCAAGAAGGTGTATAATGAAAGCATCGATCCGATGGCTCAGATTGATGAGGCTTTGGCTAAAGCCAAGAAGAATGGCAAGTTTGTTATCTGTCAGGTAGGCGGCAACTGGTGCCCATGGTGCTTGAAGTTTGCCGATTTTGTAGAGAAGAATGCTGCGGTCAACAAGATGGTGAATGATCATTTTGAATATATTCATGTAAACTACAATCGCAGAAAAACTGCCGGTGATGCGGCGGTGAAGAAGGCAGAGCAGCTGATGAAACGACTGAACAATCCTCAGCGTTTCGGATTCCCGGTTTTTGTGGTGCTCGATGAATCCGGAAAGGTTCTACATATCCAGGATTCCAGTTTCCTGGAAGAAGGTAAGGGATATAACGAAGAAAAGGTGCTCAGATTTCTGAAGAGCTGGACACCTCAGGCTATTAAAGGATAAAGAAAGAGGGTGTGTCATTAACTTATGACACACCCTCTAACTGTTTCATATTGTAATTTTATGCGTTACAAACCTCTTGCTTTCAGGAATCCGGAAGCATCTGGCTTCTCCATACCTGTAAAGTCGGTAAACATTTCCAACTGGTCCTTGGTGTTGCCACGGCTCAGAATCTTATCGCGGAATGCCTGACCAACGGCTGGATCCAAGGCACCATGCTTTGCAAAGTAGTCGGCGATGTTCACAGCCAGCACCTCTGTCCAGAGATAGCTGTAATAGCCCGCAGCATAACCGCCGCCCCATACATGGTTGAAGTATGATGTGCTGTAGCGAGGAGGAATCTGGGTGTTGAGCAAACCGATGTTGTGAAGCTCTTCCTTCTCGAAGGCACCTGCCATATAAGGTGAAGGCACCTCTTCTTCGCTAATCTTGTGCCAGGCAAGGTCAAGACAGGTAGCAGCCAGATTCTCGCCCAGTGAATAAGCGGTCTGGAAGCTGATGCTCTTCAGCATGCGCTCTTTCAGATTGGCTGGCATCGCAGCACCGGTCTCGGTATGACGGGCGTAATGGTCGAATATCTCAGGAATAGATGCAAACGATTCGTTAAACTGGGATGGCATCTCTACGAAATCGCGGGCAACGGCTGTTCCTGAAAGGGTATTGTATTTGCAGTCGGAAAGGATTCCGTGAAGTGCATGACCGAACTCATGGAACAGGGTAGTAACCTCATCCCATGTGATGAGAGATGGCTGACCCTCCGGTGCCTTGGCGTTGTTGCATACATTATATATTATAGGCAACTGGCCGCGCTGCTTGCTCTGCTTGGCAAAGGCGCTCATCCATGCACCGCCACGCTTGGTAGGACGGCGGAAGTAATCGCTGTAGAAGAGGGCGATTGGCTTGCCGTTCTTGTCGCTTACCTCGAATACCTTCATGTCAGGGTGATAGGTTGGGATATCCTTGCGCTGCTTGAAGTTCAGTCCGTAAACACGATGGGCGGCATAGAACACACCGTTCACTTGTACGCTGTCGATGTTGAAGTATGGCTTGATCTCATCATCGGTAATGTTGAGCATCTCCTTCTTCATCTTCGCAGAATAATAGAATCGGTCGTATGGCTGCAGCTTGAAGTCCTTGCCCTCCGTCTTCTGGGCATACGCTTCTATCGTCTTGGTTTCAGCATCAGCCTTAGGAGCATATTCCTTGATGAGCTGCTTCAGAAAATCATCCACATTCTTGCTGTTCTTAGCCATCGTCTTTTCGAGCGAATAGTCGGCATAGTTGTCATATCCCATCAGCTTGCCCTTCTCGGCACGCAACTTGGCAATCTCGGTTACGATAGGGAAGGTGTTGAATTTTGGGTTAGTACCATCGGCACGGTGGATGCTTGCCATATACACCTTCTTGCGCAGTTCGCGGTTCTGGAGATTGGTGAGGATAGGCTGCTGGGTGGTGTTGATGATGACGATGCAGTAAGGTGCCTTGCCTCCGCGGCTCTCTGCATCTTTCTTACATTGTGCAATGTCAGCATCGCTCAATCCGGCGAGTTCTTCCTTGCTGTTCACCCAAACCACGGCGTTGTTGGTAGCGGCAGGAAGAAGGTTGCCCCATTCCTGCTGTAACTCAGAGATGCGGGAGTTAATCTGCTTCATGCGCTCCATCTTCTCGGCAGAAAGGAGGGCACCTGAACGTACAAAACTCTTATAGATAACCTCAGTAAGGCGCTTGTCTTCGCCCTTGAGTTTTTTATATTCATTATCGTAAACATACTTGATGCGCTCGAAGAGTTTCTTGTTGAACGAAATTTCATTGTCGAGTTCGGTCAGCAATGGGGTAGCCTTCTTTTCGGTTTCGGCGATGCCCGGAGTCTTGTGGGCACTGGTGAGACCAAAGAAGATGTTAGTCACCTTTTCGAGCAGCGCACCGCTCTCCTCATAGGCGAGGATGGTGTTCTGGAAGTTAGGCTTCTTCTTGTTGTTTACAATCTTCTGGATGTTGGCACGCTGCTCCCTGATAGCCGCTTCGATGGCTGGCAGGTAGTCGCTCTCCTGAATCTTGCTGAAGTCAGGAGCACCGAATGGAAGACTGCTCTTTGTTAAAAGAGGATTCTGACGGTTACCGCCCGCAGTCTGTGCGAACGATGAGGCTGGCATCTGCAGGAGTGCTGCGGCCAAGCCCAGGGTAAGGAAAGTCTTGTTAAGTTTCATTATGTTTCTTTGTTTATTTGAATTCTTTTGCAAAGATAATCATTTATTTCGGATTATCGCATTTTTATTCATATTTCTTATGGAAAACCAGCAGACAGATGGCTCCTGCCAATGCCATCGGCACACCGATAAGGGCAGGGAAGTTGTATCCTAATCCCATCGCAACAGGAATGCCACCCAGGAAAGCTCCCACGGCGTTACCCAGATTGAAGGCCCCCTGAATGCAGCATCCGCCCAGCATTTCGCCACCTTTGGCATGCTTCACGATAAGGAACTGCTCAGGCGATCCGATGCCGAAAAGACAGGCGCAGCAGATGAACATCAGCACCACAGATACCCAGCCGAAAGGAGCGAGGAAGAAGGTGAGCAATAATGCAGCTGCCGCCAGAAACTGGAGATAACAGGTGAAGCGGCCCGGCTTGAAACGGTCGGCAAGCAACGCACTCACCTGATTGCCTACTACCATTCCGCCGCCTGCAAGAATCATCAGCAGAGAGATGCTGGCTGCGCTGAATCCGCCCTCCATCTGAAGCAGCGGCGAGATATAACTGAACCAGCAGAGGATGCCGCCATTGCCCAGGAAGGTGGCGGCGATGATGAGCCACGGAGCCTTGTTGCGGAGGAAACGGAACTGTGCCTTCATACCCTTATTCGGCAACGCAGCCACGTCTGGAACCCATCTGTGAATCATATACATCGTCATGATACCGAGCAATATGCAACTGACAAAGGGTACTCGCCAGCTGAACGAATGACTCAGGAAGGTGCCGATAGGTACGCCCACCAGATTGGCTACCGGCATACCTGCGCACATCATAGCCACCGCCTTGGTTCCCTTTCCCTCCTTTGCCATCTTCACTGCCACGATGGTAGCTGTTCCGAAGTAGGCACCATGAGGCAAACCCTGAATGAATCGGGCGCAGAGCAACAGCCAGTAAGTTGGGGCTACGGATGCGATGATGGCTCCGATGGTGATGATGGAAGCCAGGAACATCAATATCTTCTTGGGGCGATACTTGTGCATGAGTATCAGTGAGAAGGCTCCGGCGCAGACGCCGAGTGCATAGATGGAGATGAGATGACCTGCCTCAGGAATGGATATGTTCATGTTGTGGGCAACATCGGTAATGATACCCTCGATGATAAACTCAGTCATGCCCAGGGTGAATGTACCCAAAGCGAGTGCAAAAAGTCCTTTTTTCATTTGTTTTGTAATCTCTATATTATCCTAAAAGAAAGTTTCTCTCTTATTTTATGTCTTTGTAAGACAATAGTTTCAGAAATTCGTGTGCAAAGTTACTCATATTCCCTTTATCCTGCAAGTTTTCTCGCTGGAATATAGTAAAGATTAACAGAAAGTGTGGGGCGATTTTTTTTTCTCTGATTTATTACCACTATTGCCACTCCAAATATAACTGTCTGATAGTTATTAATTTAAGCGTGGCAATAAGGACTTTTCTTATTGCCACCTATTGCCACCTATTGCCACGCTAGGGCTAAAAACCGGGAATTCTCAGCGAAAAACACAGAATTTTCTCTGAAAAACACGAGATTATTGGAGAAAAAGTACGAGATTATCGGAGGAAAAATATAAAAAAGGAGAGGAAATAAGCAAAAAGAGATGAAAAAGTCTACTTTTTCAGCATAAAACAACTGAGTGTGTCTACCATTTCAGTTCATAAAGATAAAAAGTCAGCTGAAATCAGGAAAAGTCAACGCAACGTTTTGCCCAACTTTGCCCAAAGCCTTGGGCACGAATGCCCGAGCTAGTTGGGTATAAGTACCCATGCTCTCGGTCATCCGTGCCCATCGTTTTGGTCATTCATACCCATCGTATCGGTCGCGCGTACCCATGTTCATGGTCATCCGTGCTCATGTTCGCGGGCACTATTCCAGTATGTGGTTTAACGATTTTAGTTGCCCACTTTTAGTTTTATTTGTAAGACGAGTTGATTCCGTTAAAACTTATTTGTAATTCACGTTGACTTTCCTGAAACTTAGTCATATTTTTAGTTGACTACCTTAATAGATGGCCTGTGGTTTCATCTATTCTATATACATGTTCTCCATTCTCAAGCCTTTGCTGTTCTATATTGATGTGCCTCCGTCTGTTCTCGAAAGTGGATTGGGGTGTTGATAGATATGGGAAGGGGTGCTGGAAGAACCGGAATAAGTTGTTGGAAGATATAGGATAAGTTGTTGGAAGATATAGTATCTGTCGTTGGGGAATATACTATCGTGAACCGCACAACAGCTGTTGTGCGCTTGCATATCAGCTGTTGTGCGAATGTCCATCAGCTGTTGTGCGCTCGTCATCCACCTGTTGTGCGGTAAGTTTATATACAGAAATGCGTCTGCATTTTTTGTTTATGTAGCGAATCTTTTTATTTCGTTTTGCTTCCAAAGAACTTCATATTTCTATAATTTTACAGTTTCTTTTTGATGTTATTTTTCGAAACCGCTGTTTCGGAAATGGCGGTTTCGAATGCAAAGGTAATAAAAATGCCTGAATATCAGCTTGTTTGTTTGCTAATTTAAGTTTTTTTATTTGTTTTGATATTTTGCGTATTTCCGAAACTGCGGTTTCGGATTCTGATTTTTTTCTTCTTTTAAAGTTCTACGAAAAATCAATTCTTTTGATCTTTTCTTTCCTCATTTCTTATTTTTTTTTGCTTTTTCCTTTTCTGTTTCGAAGTTTTGCCGTACTTTTGTACCGGAATAGGAAAGAAAGATAAATAAGATGAATAGACGAAAAATGAAAACTGGGTCAATGGTGATGTTGGAAGCATCATTTCTTGTGGTGGTATTTTCTATGGGAGTACTTGCTCCTGCCATTGCCCAGAACGGACAGAACAGGAAGCCTCGCAAAAAACTGAAGGAATTACTGATGAAGGCAGATAGCCTGCGACTCCAGTTGCGACAGTCTGCTGATAGGGGACATATGCTCCAATGGGGCGACTCTCTTCTCATGGCAGAATTAGGCAAAAGTAAGATGAGTGAGAAGAAAAAGCAGAGGTTCATGAAGCATTATGCCAAGATTCAAAGACGCTTGAGCCTCTACGATCGCCAATTGTTCAGAGGAGATTCCCTGCTGGCAGCCAATTATTACAAGATAAAATATGATACCACCTACATCTCCCGTCCTCATGCCCGATGGACCATCAAACTGAGAGGCAATCTTTCTGGAGCCGATTTGGAAACTACGGCGAAGACGGATGGAACGGAAACGCATACCAAGGTGATGGCAGACTGCCGTGGAACCCTCTCTATGGCAGTGGTTTACCGGGGATTTGGACTTGGCTTGACTGTGAACCCAGCCAAGTTGACTGGCAAGAATCAGGACTACGAGTTCAACCTCAATTCCTATAGCAACCGCTATGGCTTTGATGTGGTCTATCTCTCGTCCAAGACATTCCATGGTCATCAGAAAGTGGGTACCAACGAGATAGATGTCCATAAGGGAGAAATCTCGCAGAAGGCATTGAATCTCAATTTCTATTATGCCTTCAACTATCGCAAGTTCTCCTTCCCGGCAGCCTTCAGCCAGAGCTACATTCAGAAGCGAAGTGCCGGAAGTTGGATGGTTGGCGCCAGTTTTGATGGTTCCAAGACAAAGGTGAAGGGGATGACCATCCGTCTTAACGAGTTGGCGCTCGGTGCAGGCTATGGATATAACCTTGTTCCATCCTCCCATCTGCTGTTCCATCTGTCAGCCTTGCCAACCATCACGGTATATTCCCACGACTATACCAAGATGAGGGCTGAAGTAGAGGAGGGGAGTAGTGATACAGAAATCCCAACCGTTCGTAACAGCATGAAATATCATTTCCCGTCTGCCATCATTACCGGTAGAGGTGCAGCCGTGTATTCCTGGCGCAACAAGTTTGCCGGCGCCACTGCTGTTTATAATTTCTCTGTAGCAGGAGATGAGGATCACCTGCAGGTGAAGAGAAACAAATGGCGAGTAAGAATGTTCTTCGGATTCAGGTTCTAGGAATATTCTATAGCAAATCGCATATCAGTTGTTGTGTGGTAACTTTACAAAAACAGAAATGCGGCCGTATTGTGCGGACGCATTTCTTTTTTTATAACATGGCTGCAACTCTGCGAATCTGCTTGAGCTTTTCAACCAAAGCATTATCTTTCCGGGCAGTATGCATATTGTATTTCATCTGCAGTTTCAGGAGAGAATCGGCAGGAATATCCAATGCAGCCTCAAACATCAGAGCTGAATTTGTGGTAACAGGACGTTTGCCATTCAGAATTTCGTTAAGTACGGAATATCCCATACCAATGCTTTCCGCAAATTTTCTTTGCGAAATGCCACGCTCCTCTAATTCATCTTTCAAAACCTCACCAGGGTGAGTTGGATAAAAACCAAAACCTAAGTTTGACATAATGCTGTTTTTTATTTATAATGGTTTGATAATTCTAATATATTGCATATCGTGATTTGTTTTTCGTTGCCAACAACTTCAGAGTGAAACTCTATTCTATATTGGTCATTGACTCTAACAGATTCACGATCTTTCTTATCACCCACAAGGGCTTCGTAATGTAAGGCTTTGTAGCGATAAAAATCTTCTGTACTGTTCAAGGATGCCATAAGGTCAATAACTCGAACGTACTTCTTAATGATTTGAGGTTGGAAGCGATATTTCTTATTATGCGCTTTTCCCTCATAATATAATTCTCGGAGATAATCCTCCTCAAATGTTATTTCCATAATTATAATAATATGTTTTATTTATTGCAAAGACAATGCAAACGAGCGCAATGAAATTTTGCTTTCAAATTGCCGAGTGCAGCTTTTTCTTATGCAAAGGTAATACTTAATTATAAGTATTCGCTATTTTTGCGAATATTTTAGTCTTTTTTAAGGGATTGATCTTCCTTCTTCATCTTTTCTTCTTCCTATGTCAGTTTTTGACGCATCCTGATTGTACTTTTGCGGCAGAAATTACAATAACTCTATATATAATAAGGTATGAATGCGGAAAGAAGAAGGGTTAGGAGTCCCTGAAAAGTGAAATATAAGAGGAATCCATAAGATTTCTTGTTAAAAGTTTGGTGGTTCATCAGATTTTTACTAAATTTGCCATTGGATTAGTGACAGGGCGGGGTAAAGTCCTCGCTTGAAGTCGCTATGATGCAGAGAAACAAGATTATCTTGTGGACACGAGCAAACTATTCAGTTCTGTAGGTTGAAATCTGGTAAATTGAAACGTAGAAAGAACGAGAATTTGTTTGAGCGAGTCTACACCGTCATATGGTGTGGATTCCTCTTTCACATTTTCTTTTCTACGGGTTTTACCAGAGCCTAACTTACAAGGAAGTGAAGAAAGTAGGGGTTCGCACCATCTTTTTTCATTTATGAACCATTATGGACTTGTTTGGTTCGCAGATTTTCCTTATCTTTGCCCCTTGAAAGTAAATGATTCGCTGTTTCTGCAGAAAAGCCGGGGCAGTTATATATAATGAACTTAAAAACAGAATGCTTATGAGCAAGGTATTTCAAGTCAAGCCTAAGCGCCTTAAACGCTCAAACAACACTGTTCTCACTCCCGATATGGTAGTGACAGTAACAACCATGCAGCACACCGCCACCCCTTTTTACAATGGAGCCAAGGAGGTGCAAGAAGCCTACATGCGCATCTATGCTTTCGATTATAAGAAAGCATGCTGCAATCCGAATGATTTTAAATTTATAAAGTTGGACTAAAAATAACAAACTAAATCAGTATTAGTTATGAGAAAGCTTATTTCTTTTGTATTAGCTTTTTGGTTGTGTAACATGTTTTGCTTTGCACAGATAGCCAAGAAACCAACGATTATGATTTTGCCAAGTGACAATTGGTGTAATCAGCGATACTTTATGACTAATTTTTCCGATCAAGGGAATGTGGTAAAGGTTGCAAACTACCAGCAGGCTTTTCTTGAGGATACGGAATTGGGACAGGTTATCAGCAAGGTTGGTCAAGTGCTTACTGATCAGGGCTATAGCCTAAAAGATGCCGAGCAAGAAATCAAAAGCATCAGTATGAAAACCGCTGAAGATAATGTAACGACTAGCAAAAAGAGTGGAGCCTCGCTTGTAGAATCTCCTCTTGACCAACTGAAGCGTAGAGTAAAGTCTGATATTATCATTCAGCTATGGTGGCAGGTGAATCGTACAGGAAATGGTAATTCGGCGTCTTTTACACTTGAAGCTTTCGATGCCTATACCAATAAGCGTATAGCTACATCTACTGGCACCACCAAACCTTCTTCAGAGATGATTCCTGTCTTATTAGCTAAAGCGGTAAAGGAAAATATTAAGCCTTTTGATAGCCAAATGGATGATTGGTTTGCCGAGCAAAGCAAGCGTGGTAGAGAAATCGGTCTTACCATAAGGTGTTGGGATAGTTGGGACAAAGATTTAGAGGAGGAATATAATGGCGAGGAATTGACTGACTGCATACAGAGTTGGTTGCAGAAGAATTGTGTAAATGGGGTGTTCAATCTTAGTGATGGTACAGAGTCGTTTGCCCAGTTTGAACAGGTGCGTATCCCATTGCTTGATGATAAAGGCAGGGCTATGGATGCCAGGGCGTTTGCTACAAAGTTGAGAAAATATTTGCAACAGCCTCCTTTCAATATTACTTCTAAGGTGATGGTGAGAGGTTTGGGTGAAGCTATTGTCGTACTTGGTGAGAAATAACAAGATGAGAAGGTTAGTCATTTTATTTGTGTTGATGATGTCGATGGCTACATTTGCTCAGACATCTGATGAGGGGCGAATCTCCATACAAGCAATGATGCCCGATGGTGTGATTTCTGTAGAGGCAAGCAAAAACTTGGTGACACGTATGCAACGAATGCTTGTAGGCAATGGCTATGGTGATAATGGCTATGTAGAGCGGTTTGTGTTGACTGCCAAAGTGGATGTTACGAGCAAGGATATCGTTCCTTCGACTCCTGCAAGAGTGTCCGAAAAAATGGAAGTTACATTCTTTGTGGGTGATATTGTAGAGAACAAACTCTATGCGTCTTGTACTGTGTCTTTACAAGGAATTGGAACGAATGAAAACAAAGCTTTGATTAGTGCGTTTAGCAAATTAAATCCTAATCAGAAAGATTTTTCCGAAATGTTGGATACGGCAAAGGGCAAGATTGTTGATTTTTATACGAATCATTGCGCGGAAGAGATAAGTAAGGCCCGTACGATGGCTTCTGTTGGTAATTATGATGAGGCAATCTCTCGTATGATGGCAGTACCTAATGTTTGTGCCGATTGTTACGACAAATGCCAAGTGGCTGCTACAAGTTTCTATCAGCAGAAAATAGATGCTTATGGATTGCAGCAGTTGAATAAGGCTCGCAATGCTTGGATGAAAAGTCAAGATGCCTATGGTGCCAATGAGGTCGCCCAGTATCTTAATGTCATTTCTCCGTATAGTTCTTGTTACCAAGATGTGGAAATGTTACGTAAGGAAGTAGCTTCCAAGTTGAATGCAGACGAATTGCGTGAGTGGAACTTTCAAAGCAAGCAATATGAAGATAGCCAGGCATATAAAAAAAGTATAGTTAAGGCTTGTCGTGATGTAGGCATGGCTTGGGCTAACAATCAACCAAAGAGTATTGCTAAAACCATTATTCGAGGATGGTGGTAAATATTAATAATTTCTTACTTATAACGTTATGAATATGAAAAGATTTTTAGTAATTAGTCTGTTGATAACTATGTTGTCTTCAAAAGGTATGTGCCAAGGCTTTTTAGGGTCGCTAATAAGTGGTGCCTTAAATGTAATGGCAGAGTCAAAGAAAAATAAAAAAAAATCGACTCCACGGATATTTGTGCCTGCTCAATTTCAAAGTACTATACCTACAGCCGGTCAGCAAAGTCTTGTAAAAACTAATATTGAAAACAAAGAGCCTTTACAGGCATCTAAAGCAGAAGATGATGTTACTCTCGTAGTTTCAGGTGATGGTAGAAATAAGGAAGACGCAACTAAAATAGCTTTGCGTAGTGCTATAGAGCAAGTTTATGGTGCATTTGTTTCTGCAAATACTTCCTTGTTGAATGAAGAGATAACAAAAGATGAAATAGTGACAATTTCGTCTGGTAATATTAAGGAATATAAGGAACTCGAATGTCTTAATATGGCAGGTAAAACAATGGTTACTTTGCAGGCTACTGTAAGTATTTCAAAATTGGTGAGTTATGCTAAGTCTAAAGGTGCTTCAGCTGAGTTCGCTGGCTCTACATTTGGAATGAATATGAAAATACAGAAGTTTTATCGCCAAAACGAGCAAGTTGCATTAAAAAATTTGTTAGAACAAGTTAAATTAATGTTACCTACTTCTTTTACACGTAAGTTAATTTTGGAGGACCCATCTTTGCCAAATAATGATTTTATGGTAAATAAGTATTATATCGAAAGATTCTACCGATATGCAAAAGGAACCCCAGCTGTAATTCAACGTGATAAAGTTAAGACTTTAAATCAGTTGGAGTCATGGCAAAATTCTGATTCTTATCTCGTTACGATGCATGTGGTGTACGAACGTACCGATAATACAATTTCTTTGGTAAACTTCATCGTGAATACGTTGAGGGCAATATCTTTATCTCAAGATGAACAGAATATGTATTCTCGTATGAATTTAGGATATTCTGCATTAAAATTTATGTTGTGTAATAAAATGTATTTTAGAAATTCCTCACAATGGATAAATGATTGGACAAGAAAATTAGGACATCTGTTTTATTATTATTTTACTAATTTTGTTGTAGTAGATAATTTGGGGAATAAGTCCTATTTTGATGGCTATGACGAAAAGTTTGGATACATAAGTGATATAGAGTATTCTAAATATATAGACTTTTTAGCTTTAGAGGCTCATGGAGTTGGTCCTACATACTATATATTAAAAGGGCATGGACTATTTGCTCCGTTTCTTAAAATGGAGGATAATTTAAATTGTATTTTTACTTATAATGATAGAAATGCAGGCGATGATTTTGGAGGGGCTTATGCACATGATGAGAATGGTACATTACTATACTCGTTATTCAAGTTAGAGGGTACTCCTGAATTGACGTTGAAATTCTTGATTCCTGCAAACGAAATTTCTAATTATTCCAATTTTGATTTACAAGATAAATATTAATTATGGATAGGATTATAGGAAATTTATCTATTTATGATGTGTTATCTATGGTAATACCTGGAGGAACATTGCTTTTGTTCCTCCAGGTATTATTTGCTGCTGATTCATATCCTTTAAGTGTTTTGATTAATAAAGAACAAGAACTTGATCGTACTATTCTTTTAACGATAGGTACTGTTGTTTCTTATATTGTTGGTATATTTAATCATCTTTTGACTACAATGATTTGGGGTGGTTTTCGTAATAACACTGCATATATAAAGAGAGAGTTAATTAAGGTGATGCGAGAAACACCAGATCCTTTTTATTTGAAACTATTATGTGGAAGTATGAATACAACAACAGCAACAAGTGGTTTGCAAAATACTATAGATGCATATTTGCGCGGACCCTTTTGGTTTGTTTGGTCCATATTTGTCTGCTGTTCAATCTTACAGTTGGTATCAGATTTTTCTATTTTAAATTTTGATTGTATATATATAATAGGAATATTATTCTTGATTTTTTCAGTTGTTTTAATGCTAGCTGTGCCAATTTTTGAAGGAGGACAGAAGGAGAGAACTATTCTTGATGTATATTATAATGCTTATTATTATGTCCTACAGACCTATAAAAATAAAGATATTTCAGTTATGGAGGGACAAGTTGCATTTTTAGAATCTATGTTTGTTCCAATATTGGCATTCTTATGTATGCCATATAAAAGTTTAATTAGCTTTTTTATGTTAGGTGATGTTGTTAATGCATCTTATGTGATTTTTTTATTTAAATGTTTGATAGCGTTGTTATGGCTGGGGTTGTTACCTGCAATTTTAAATAGGATAGCAAAAATCCATGAGTTAGTTTGGTATGATTATGAATATTTAAAACGTATAGAAAAATGAAAAAGTATTTGTTCTGTCTCTTACAAGTTGTATTACCTTTAGCAGTTTGTGCTCAAGGCTTCTCTAGTGACAAGGTGGCGTTTACCAACTTTCTTGTCCGTATGTATAACAATGCCCCTTTTGAGGGCGTGCGTGCTGTGAATGACTATGACAATGCCTATTTGATTTCTGTTTTGGCTCTCGATGGGGAAAAATACAAAAAAAATGAGAGCATAATCAGTCGTGTTGCTTCTGTGAAAGCTATGGCACAAGCCTCTCGGTACTTGAATGGTTCCAATATAACGCAGGAAATGATAATCCATACTACGGAAAAATCGGATGGAACTTCTGATGTGGAGATTCTTGAACTCGTTCATGAAAATTCTGTTGGCTATGTGAAGGCAATGGAGTTGTTGACGAATTTTGTACGGAGTGATGGTAAACAGGTCTTTATCTTTGCTTCAAAGTTGAATAATAATAAATAATAGTCTTATGAAAAAACTTTTATTAATAGGTCTCGTTCTTTTCACATTTTGCTCATGTGCTAAGAATTACCCACAGATGGTAAAAGACCGAGTAGAGCAGTATCAGAATGAAGGTAAGGTGATTCTTAGTCAGTCTAATGACGATACTGGCAAGAAGCACTATGTAGTTTATGGAGACATAGATAAACAAACTATTGTTGTTGATACTTTAGGTGAAAATGTATTTACGATTCAATTAGGCAAAAAAACGAAGAAAACACTAACTTCCAAGGTTGTTGAAGACGAGGGACTTAGTGTCTCTTTTGAACAGCAAGAAGGTGATTTTAATCAACTTGATGTTCAACTATCAAAAGATGGCGATTTTATTTTAGGTTCTGTTCCTACAGAGTTTATGGTATATGAAGACAAGTATATAGTTTTGGGTAAAGATTATCCTAATATTATCTTTTTGAACAAGAATGACGCTTATTATGATCTGGGTGGTTCTTGCAAGGTAGATGAAGATGGAAATCTAGATGTAACTCTTACTGCTATGTTTACAGGTATATTGCCTGATAATTGGCAAGATTATACTGGAGAACCTGAAATATACCCAGATTTATATATTGATAGAGAGCATGAAGATTTCCTGTATAAATTAACTTTAGCTCCTAATGGTAAAATAATAAAGAAAGGGGAGACAGCCACTTGTGGTGGAGTACAAATTCCTGTAGAGGCTTTTGGGGCTTGGTCTACGCTACGACTTTATATTCAAAAAATTGTGTATGGCGGATAGTCTTACGAAAGGAATCGAACCTGAGTATGGAAGAGGATTTAGTGAGCGGCTATAAACCCACATTGCAGTCACTCTCTATGTAACTCCTTGATTTCCAATATCAGGATTTTTTGAAGTCTGATTTGGGTGTAGCATGGATTATCTTTTCCCGTGCGGTTTTGGGTTAATGTAGAGCAAATCATAGGTGGCGGAGAGTTTACTCTTGCCTGTAATCTTTAGATATAACCGTAATGGGGTTAATCTGCAGTTGGTAAATAGCAATCCAACAAGTACCCAACAAGTACCCAACAAGTATTGGAACTTGTCGGAATATTGAAGGATGGAGAGTATTCAGTTAGAGAAATCATGTCTTTTTTAATGTTGAAGGATAGGGTGAATTTCTTGTATAAATACTTAACACCAGCATTGGAAGAAGGATTGGTTTCCATGAAATATCCTGATAATCCAAAGCACCCAAAGCAGAAGTATATGCTAACAGAAAAAGGACGAAAGATATTGGAAAAATAGTATGAGTAGCAACAGTTTCTTTCAGCCTTTCGTTGGCAAGGATTATGCCAACGGGGGGATATTCGGCAAGCGAATCATGATATTGGGCGAGAGCCATTATTGTGATGAGAGTTAATCATCCTTCCGTAGGCTACTCCTGGGACTATTGGTACAAGGTGATACAAAGATTTTTGAGAAATAGTTGAAACCTGTGACATCATTTGACACACATGACCTGTACCTTTGTATAAGATAAGCTGCACTCGGTAATTTGAAAGCAAGCTTTCATTGTGCTCGTTTGCATAATCTTTGCCCCTTGAAAGTAAATGATTTGCTGTTTCGGCTGAAAAGCAGGGACAGCCATATAAAATGAACTTAAAAACAGAATGCTTATGAGCAAGGTATTTCAAGTAAAGCCTAAGCGCCTCAAGCGCTCTAATGGCACAGTCCTCACTCCCGATATGGTAGTGACAGTAACAACCATGCAGCACACCGCCACCCCTTTTTACAATGGAGCCAAGGAGGTGCAGGAAGCCTACATGCGCATCTATGCTTTCGACTATAAGAAAGCATGCTGCAATCCGAATGATTTTGAATTTATAAAGTTGGACTAAACAATATTATTATGGAAACATTTGATTTGGCAACAAGTAATAGAATGGACATGACGAAGAAGTATGTCCTAAGCTATATTGATATAACGCCAATGAGTATAAAGTATAGATTAATAATCAAAGTAGCATTATTTTGTTTTTCAATTTTGATAGGCTTATCGTCCTGTAGTTTAAATTCTTCTTCTGAAGAACCATATTTAACTCCAGAGATTGCTATTAATCAACTTGCTGAATTATCGCCAACAGAGGGAGCTCAGTTTTTTGTGAATAATAGAGAACAATATCCGTTCCTTGATACATTATATGTTGATAATATAGTCCCCATTGTTGGGCAGTGTAGCTTTGATACCATAAATGCAGTTAAAAAATGCGTGGAAAAGACACCAGCAGATGATGCTTTATCTCCTTATTATAATGAAACAAGAGAAGATTATCTTGCCGGTCTTAACCAAGAGATTAAAGAGAATGCAATCTCTCAGAAGAAAGCATTTGTTGATTACATAGTTCCTGCAATGCAGGTTGAGATAGACTCATTGCTAGAGGTTGATATGAGTGAGGTGATGAGCAAGTATTCTGGCGGCTTTATGAATTGGAGAAAACTTAAATTTTGGTTTGGAACAGGAAGTGATGATTTTGAAAAAATATGGAATGAGAATATTGATAACGATAAGTATACAGAATGTGTCGCAAAATATATCAATACATATCTAGATTCATTGGCTGTACAAAGAAATAACTATTATAATGATATTATAGAAAATGGCGATTTTGAGAGCGAAACACGCATCAGCCAAGCAACAATGGATTTGTTGTTGGCAAAAAAATGTGTGCGTGAAGTAAAGAAGTTTACAGAAAAGGAAAAAGATGAGATGACTACGTCTTTCTTAAAGGATTGGGTGGCTCCTACAATATTAGGAGCTTTCTCTGGTGGAGTAGGTACTGTCGTTTCATGGGCATATGATGCTGGCAATTTTCTTTATGATGTAAAGGTTACATTAGATGATATTAAATCACAAAAACTTGATTCTGAAGAAGTTATAAAGTATGCTTGTATGGAAAATATAGGATTCCAAATACGTCAGGCATATTTGAAATATTATACAGAACGAGTGTTTAGAAATATCGATGAGAATAGCGATAAGTTGTATAATATAATATCTGAAAATCTATGAAAAAGTTTATTCTAAAAATAATTCTTATATCTATTTTAATGGTCTTGCCATATTCTTCTTTTGCACAAAAACAATTGGTAAAGACGGTCTATAAAGGAACTAAAGGACTGTTTAGAACCGAGGCAAAAGTCCTTACAAAGGAAGGTGTAGAGGCTGCAAACAAATCAATGCTGAAAGATGCCTTTAAGTCAGGTACAGAGGAAATAGGCAAGAATTATGTTCAGAAAGCATCGGCAAAGCAGCTTGTAAGAAGTGCTGTACGCAAGAATCTATTGAAAGAAATAGAAGAAAAAGAACTAGGCTCGCTTCTTCGTTATGGCATGGTTGGAGCAAAAAAGGAAATTGCTCATACAGAGAAGTCGGCGGTTAAGGCATTGGCGGAAAAAGAAGCTAAAAATTTTAATTACAGTGAGAGTATCTTAAAGTTGAAAAACAAAATTGTTGATATGGCTTCTGAAACCTATTTGTCTACAAAAATAAAAAGAACCATTCTCTATAAAGAATTAGAAAACATATTGGCAAAAGGTCCAATTATATTAACAGAAAAGGAATTGTCGTATTTGCTTGCCAATCCTCGACAGTTACGAGTCTTTATTAAAACATATGCAGGAGATAATAAAAAATTTCAAGAATTTTTTATTCGTTTAGCTATGGGTGACAAAAAGCAAGTAGAGAAACTATTGGATAATCCAGTAATTAGGGATTACATGAAACGGTCTATACGAAGAAGTGGAGATGGAGGTGTTCACGAATGGCTTATGACCAAGAATTTTAAAGATTTCTTGGTGAATCCTAAATGGGGAAATGATGGTTCTTTCTTGGCCTTATCTTTAACCAAATTAGTTCAAAAAACGAGCAACGTTCTTTTTAAAACTGGAGGAGGACATGTAAGTACAGGAAGAAAAGCTTCTTCGGCTTCTGTAGCATTCCACAATGGATTAGCGAATGTTATCAATAAGTGTTCTTCAAAGGAAGAAGTATTTGTCGCAGTTAAACGATATGCTAAAGAGAATCTTTCTGAAAGTTCTTACAAGGAGTTTGTTTCTATTTTTGAAGATGTTTTTAAAACGTTTTAGTTAAGTATAATTAAACTGTGTCAAACCTATGGAAAAGAATGAAAATAAAATATTGGATGAACTGAGACGAAGAGGCAAGATTTATGAAGATCCTGCTCCTGAAGTCGGAGGCTTTACTGGCTGGTTGATAAGCTTGTTTACCAAGAAAAAGTAAGCCGCATATACTTTTTTCTTGATGTTCTGTCACCATTTGACATCTCTATATAGTTACTTCGCAGCCGAAATCAAATGTATAACTATATAAGGTAATGTAACAATGGAAAAGAACATCAGGAAAAGAGTGTGTTGGTTGGCTGCGGTAATGAGTGCCGTGCTGGTAGTATTATTTGGCTTTTGGTTCTTCTTGAACCCTCATGGCTATTGGCAAAAGAAGAAGGAGGCAGAGAAGAATGAATATATGGATAGGAGGATGCTTTGGCGGAAGTCGGAGAAAATGACCATGCAACAGATGTTGTCGGATATGACGCTAATGGCTAAGGGGGATTCGGTCCTGGTTTGTTGGCTAACTGGTCTCTCGCTTCCCGTTTATCGTGACTTCATTCATGGTACTGCGCAACCTACAAGGAATGCTTGGGCTGAGACAAGATATTGGTATATGGCTTCTCTCGCTAAAGGCAGAGAATGGATGGAGGAGCGTGCCAAGACGAGGATTCACAAGAGCCTGATCTTTGTGGAATCGAGTAGATTTCAGGTGCAGAAGGATTCCTTGAAGGATTATCGTGAAGAGAAACCTACTCATACGGAGATTGAATATAACAAGATGTATCCAGCTTTTGGTAAGCCTACTGATAAAGAGTTTGAAGATTAGAGAAAAGAGTATAAACGTTTTCATTTGTTCTAAGGGGTATGAATGCAAAGATAAAATTGGTGTTGGCTGTAGTTTTAGCCTTGTGTTTCTTGGGCTTGTCAATAGGAGCACTGGATGTGGTACCCAAACATATAGAAGATAGATTCTATGTTATGGGTGTGGAAGGTAAATGGTCGAATTTAGTTTCTCTCTTGTTCTATGTTATGGCTGCAATGTGTGGCTTTTATGCTTGGTTAGTGTTTAGACATATAAAAAATAAAAGAAGATATGGATAGAGTTTTTGGGGTATCTAGTAAAAGTAATCAGGTATGGATCGTAACATTTTCTTTCAGCCTTTCGTTGGCAAGGATTATGTCAACGGAGGCATCTTCGGCAAGCGAATCATGATATTGGGCGAGAGCCACTATTGTGATGAGAGTTGTACGGATTGCGGCGACTGCCAGCTACATCGGGAGTGTATGGGCTTTACTCAGCAGGTGCTTGATGATTATCTCAATGAGAACAAGGAACGGCAGAACTGGATGCGGACTTTCCTGAAGTTTGAGCGTTCGTTAGTGGGTGATGAAACAAATCAGGTGATGAGGCTGAAGATTTGGAACTCGGTCATCTTCTTCAACTATCTGCAAGTGGCGATGGGTGGTCCTCGCGAGGCTGGCGCAGCCGAACAATATCACCAGGCTGGCAAGGCTTTCTTCGAGGTCATCGAAAAGTACCAACCTGAGTACATCATCGTATGGGGTAAGAGGCTTTGGGATAATCTTCCTAATGTGCGCTGGCAGGATGGCGACGACATCGTAGTGGATGGTTATCCTGTTGCTATGGGTACTTATCTTCTGAGTAATGGCAAGCAGGTGAAAGTGATGGCGGTGAATCATCCTTCCGTAGGCTACTCCTGGGACTATTGGTACAAGGTGATACAAAGATTTTTGAGATAATTTTCTCGCTTGCGTCACGATTTGACACACCTGACCTGTACCTTTGCCGTCGTAAACATTAAAAACAAGGAATTATGGCACAGATTACAATCAATATCCAGACTTTGGACTGGACAATGGGGGAGACCGTAGGCTTGCACTTGATGCTGAAGAAAGGCAGCAAGGCAAGAATCGCTTGGGGCGATGGAAAGGTACAGGTCGTGACAGGTAAACAGAAACCTGCTTCCGAAAAGTTGGCTTGGGTGGAGGCAGGTCATGCCTATCCGGAGAAGGGCATGTACTACACCATTACCATCTGTTCGGAAGAGGAGGATGCCATTATCGGATTTGATGGATGTGGCATGTTCGAGGTGAAAACCTTGGATGTGATTCTCACGGAATGTCCTAACTTGCGTATCTTGGGCTATTCTGGGTATGGCGAGGAGAAACTCGACGTAAGCAAAAATCCTTTGCTGGAGTTCATCGACTTCCACGAGATAAGAAACGAGAAGTTGGATTTCTCTGCCAATCCTCTCTTGGAGGAGTTGCATATTGATGGAGCCAAAGATTTGGTGTCTTTGAATTTGAGCAAGAACGACAAGTTGCGTCGCTTGGACATCTTTATGTGTCACAATCTCCAGCATCTTGCCTTAAGCAATCAGTCACAGCTGAATGAGGTGGATTTCGCTCTCACTCATCTCCGTCCCAAGGACTTGGAGTATTTGGAGAAGACGTTGAAGCGAAACTCTCCCTACAAGATACGGGGAGGAAGCTTTGGCGACGATAAAATAATAGAAGTTAGTAATGGTGAAATCGTAGGTGAAGATGAAGGAAAATTGGATTCAACTTATCGATACAATTGAGAAAGATCCGTTTGAAACGGAGGCTTTCTTCGCTTTGATGGAGTATGTGGGCGAAGCGTCGGATGATGACAAGCGCAGAGTTGTACAAGAAGTAGAGCGTCGCATCAAGATGATTGCCCGTTATGATGCGGACAAGAGTTTCCGCTTCCGTAAGTTCAGTGAACAGGAGCGGGAGGTGCTTGATTCCCTTTGGAGTACTCGGGTAAAGATTCTCAATGTGATGATGTTAAATCCTACAGAGGAAGAAATCGAGCGTTTGGGACATCAGAACGATAAACTTCATGAACTGTCGAAGGATGCCTTTGCGCAAGGTCGCAACCTCTGGAAGTCTTTGTTGCACTCACCGAGCTTGATGGCAAGCGAGGATTATTATGATGTGGAGGAGCACGTTGATTTCAGTTGGAATGATGAGAATTCCGTCCTCAAGATGGATAATGATGACTATTATGGCTCAGACTTCGAGTATATGCTCCATTTTCATTGCAATTTTAGGGATAGTGGGAGGTATTATGTGGGTGAACCTTTGGTGGCGGATGATGGCACGTCGTGGAATCTTGATTATCTGGATAATCCTGCCTTTGGCAAGTTTTGCATCTGCCATCTCCTTCACTCGCTCCATAGTCATGAGCATTACTCTTTGCCTGACATCCTCCGTATGGATGATTTTTGGACGGATGTCAGCTTGAGATATGAGCGAGAGGTGTATCAATGGAAAAAAGGAAACGTAATCTTTAAAGAGGAAGTAAATGGAAAAGGAATGGAAAAAACTGATAGATGATGTAGAGAACGACCGTAGCTATAGTTCGGAGCCTCACTTCAAATTTATAGACTTTATAAGAGAAAAGTCTACGATAGAGGATAAGCGTGCCATCGTGCAAGAGGTGGAACGTCGTATCAAGAAGGTGGTGAATCGTGAGGATAATAATCCAGATGGGTTCTTCCGTAACTTCAGTGATACGGAGCGGGATTTGCTGGACGATTTGCTCGGGCTTCGTGAGGTGACGCTCGACGAGATGATGCTTCATCCTACTGCTGCCGAGGTGGAACGATTGAGCAAGTTGAACGACAAACTCTACAAACTCACCTTGGAGTGTTTTGAGCAGTGCCGTAACCTTTGGCTTACGCTCTACCGTTCGCCATACAAGGTGGATGACCGTTTCAGGTACGACTTGGACAGTACGCTTCGATTCGAGTATGCTGACAAAGACTCGGTCTTGCATCTGGAGAATGATGACTATTATGGTTCCGACTTCGACTATATGATTCATCTGACAGATGAGTTGCTCAGTACAGGACATTGCAAGATGGATACCATCGTGAATGGTGCGTCTGCCAACTTTTTCGGCAACGAAGAGGATACGTTGAGAGAGTTGACTGATACGCTCGACGATGGCACGTCGTGGGCGGAAGGCTATCTGCACAACAAGGCGTACGACCATTTGTGTATCTGTTATGCGATGCATGCCTTGCATACTCATGAGCCTTGGTGCCTGCCAGATATTCTTCGTATGGATGACTTCACGGTGAGCGTGGAACTGAAATACGACCGCAATATATCCGAACAGCGAGATATTCGTTATGCTGATGATGGAAATGAAACTGACCCTCATTGGCCTGAGGATGTGCCTTGCTTGGAAAGGTGAAAAATAATTTGTAATGCAATAAAAATAAAATTAGAACGTCATATATAAAAACAGAAGATTATGAAGTTAGCAGAAGCATTGAGCATCAGAGCCGACTTGCAGAAGAGAGTGGCTCAACTGAAAGAGCGTATCAAGGAAAGTGCCAAAGTACAGGAGGGCGATGAACCTTGCGATAACGTAGAGGAACTGTACAAGGAACTGGATGACGTACTCGTCCAGTTGGAAGATCTGGTTTATCGTATTAACATCACCAACGTTCAGATAGTTCAGGACGGAGACTCCTTGACTCGATTGATAGCCAAGAGAGACGTCTTGTCGATGCGTGTCAAGGCATTGAAAGAGGTGGTGAACTACGTAGCAGCCAACGATACTCGCTTTGGCAGAAACGAACTGAAATATGTTAGAACCATAGATATAAAGGCTCTTCGTAAGGAGGCTGATACCTATGCCAAGCAGTATCGGGAACTCGACCTGAAAATTCAGAGTTTGAACTGGACTGTAGATTTGGTGGATTTGCAAGACTTGCCCCGATAATGGAGCGAGGATTGAAATTTTCATTAAGTAGATTAAAATTTTCGGAGAAAAGATAGAGGCAGCAAGAGGCTGACATCAGGCAAAAGGTCTGTGTTAGCATTATTAAAAATTCATGTGTTTCATGCAAAGAGACGAGTTTGTTCACAGTTCATTTCAAGCATCGGGCACAAGTGTATCGCGCATTGGTATATGACAAAAGTCAGAAACGCCAGCATTTAGCATTACCATTTTGTTGGCTATCTTTTCTCCTTTTCTTTTTAGGCATTTCTTGTAAATATTTAGAGATAATGGACAATCGTGTAAAATTCTATAGTTGGCTGATAGGCCTCTTGGATCGTAAGCATCTTACCTTTGAGGAGATTGCTAATGAGTGGCGTGATGCCAACGCTAATCAGGATGAGGATGAGCTGGACAAACGTACCTTTCATCGTTATCGTGAAAATATCCAGTCGCAGTTTGGCATTACTGTGGAATGCGACAAGAGCGACGGCTATCGGTATTATCTGAAGCGTGATCCGATCGCTAATGATGATGTAACGGAATGGATGCTGAGTTCCCTGCGGTTGGCTTCGCTTGGTGATATGCTGAAATTTCATAACAAGGTGATGCTCGATGCACCGCCATATAACACGGAATATCTGGATGATATTCTTGCAGCGATAGATAAGCAATATCTGCTGAAGTTTAAGTATGTTTCGGGGTTCGGAGCGGAGAGTGATATCGTGCTACAACCGGCTTTCGTGAGATACTACAAGCAGAGATGGTACGTTGTGGGAGTGAAGAAACAACGTTCGGCGTCCGAAGGGAAAGCCAATTCAAGTGCAGAGGAAGATGTGAGAAAACTCGTTCGCTGTCTTCCTTTCGACCGCATCAGTTTCCTGAAGCTTATTTGCGAGAAGCATCCGTTGCCGACAAAGATGAAGAAGTTCCTGACTCCAGAGAATTATTATGAAGATTGCTTCGGTATCTATCGGATGGAAGATGTGCCCGTGGAGAAAATCCGCATCCGTGCCTTCTATCCGGAATACAACTACATTGAGGAGGTTCCGCTGCACGAGAGTCAGCAGAAAGTAAAGGAGGCGAAAGATGGAATGTATCGGGAATATACCCTCACCATTCGCCCCAGCCGTGATTTCCTTCAGAAACTGTTGTGGCATGGCAGAAATATCATCGTACTGAAGCCTGAGAACTTGAGGCAGGAGATGATTGATATCTTAAAGGATATGACGAAGAGTTATGAAACCGGCGAATGCCTGAATGGGGAGGAATAAAAGAATCCTCAGATTGGGAATACACTGTGTGCCCAATCTGAGAAATTCCTGTTATTTATATTCCTTCAGTCAGGAACTTGCGAAGATGCAGGTGTGTGATTCCGTCATTATCATTTTTGGTGAGCAGAGGGGTCATGGAGATAACGTACTTCGGATAGTTGTCCTTGATGGCACGGAGATTGCCAAACTCCCGTTCTCTGGTTGCATCGTCGGCTATGATATAGGAAGCTTGCACGTAGATGCGTTCGCCGCCTGGCTTGGTACAAACAAAGTCGATTTCTCCAGCTTGCAGTTGTCCTACATAAACTTGATAGCCCAAGCGTATGAGGTTCTGATAGATGATATTCTCTATCACTTTCTCAATGTCTCCTTCACGTGTTCCCCCGGCAATGGCATTTCTAATGCCGTTGTCTTCAAAATAAAACTTATCGTTGGTTTCAAAGATACGTTTGCCGTGGATGTCATAGCGGTTCACCTTGTGCAGAATATAGGCTTCACAAAGGAAGAATATGTAATTGGTGATAGCTGCCGAAGCAATGGATTCTCCTTGAGATTTCATATATTTGGAGATGCTGTTGGCTGAGATGAGTTTACCTGTATTATCAGCAAGGAAACGCACCAGGTTCTCTAAGAATGGCACGTTTCTTATCTGGTTGCGCATGATGACATCCTTAAGCAAAACAGTATGGTAAATATCCATCTGGTATTCACGTGCATCATCCTCTTCAAGACCTATCTTTGCCAGACCAGGCAGGCCACCATACTGAATGTACAGAGCAAGTGCTTCGTCATTATCTGATAGTTGATGAAATTCCAGAAACTCGTTATAGCTCAGCGATTGGATATAGATTTCCTTATATCTGCCACCGATGAGTGTGCTCAGTTCATTGCTCAGCATGCGGGCATTGCTACCTGTGATGATAATGTCGGTGTTGGGTTCTGTGCGATAACTTCGGATGGATCGTTCAAATTCCTTGATGTCTTGTATCTCATCGATAAGGATATAGTTATGTTTATCGGACTGAAAGTGCTCTCTGATATAGTCGTTGAGATCCTGATAGGTCTGAATGCAGTCAAACTCTCTTTTCTCCTTATCTATAAAGATGATATTGTTGCAGTCATCTGCCTTCTTGCGGTCACGAATCATTTTCATCATGCAGCTTTTACCTACACGACGTTGACCTACTAATACGATGATAGTCTCCTTACCAAGATACCTTTCTATCTTGTCGATATATGATTGACGAATAATAGTTGCCATATTTTTATCACTTATAAATGAAATTTTCTGCAAATATACGAAAAGTTTCACTTATAAGTGATAAAACTTATCTATTTTTAGTTTTTATAACTTATAGATGGTTTCGTTTCAATGATATTATCACCAAGGCAACAAAAATATTGAAATCATGCGTATGTTTTGCATAAAAATAGTATCTTTGCATTCAATAAACAATGACATTATGAATATTAAGAACATCCATTTGGCCTATTATAGTGCCACTTTTTCAACAAAGCGCATCGTTCGCGAGATTGCATCCCAGTTTGAGAAACCTGTTAAGGAGTATGACATCACTTCAGAAGTACTGAAGGATGATATTTCGCTCGGTAGTGATGGTGACCTGCTGATTGTGGGTGTGCCATCTTATGCCGGTAGAGTTCCGGAAATGGCAGCTCGATCTCTAAAGCGCTTTCTGGGAAACAATACTCCAGCCATCATAGTATGTGTTTATGGCAACAGGGCATACGATGACACGCTTATAGAAATGAAGGATATAGTGGAAGCACACGGCTTCAAGCTGGTATCTGCTGCAGCCGTCGTAGCCCAGCACTCTATATTTCCAAGAGTAGCAGAAGGGAGACCTGATGCGGAAGATATAGAAAAACTCCATAGCTTTGCTGCAAAGAGCTGTGACATTCTATCCCGGATTTCAAAGATGTTTGCCGTCAGTCGACTGATGGTGAATGGCAATCGTCCTTATCGTGATACTAAACCAATTCCCTTGCATCCCGAAGGAAGTAAGGAGAAATGTACATCCTGTCATGCTTGCGTAAAGATGTGCCCTGCAGATGCCATCGACATGGATAAGCCTTACAAGACCGATGAAAAGAAATGTATCTCTTGTGGACGATGCATCGTGGTTTGTCCTGAGCATGCCCGCCACTTCGGAGGCTTGTTGTACAAGGCTGTCAGCTGGAAATTCGAGAAGGCCTATGCTGAACCCAAGCAGCCTGAGTTTTTCTATGTAAAAAGTTGAAAGAATAGATACTGAGATAATAAAACTCGGTTTCTTACCACAAATAATAGGATAAAAAACAAAAGAAAAAGGGTTGCATTCCTCGGAAATATGGATTGTAACCCTTTTTGCGATTACATTCATGGCAAAGCTTTTTATTTCAAACCATTAGCGTTCTTGTAATTTTCTACGTCTGCTTGATTACTAAAATGTAAACCATTGTAGTATATTCCATTATCTTTTCTTCCATTTTTGGATAAATGATTGATAATATAAAGAGCTCCAAGAATTTCAAACGCAGATCTCTTCTGCTCTGGATGGCGTTGCAAGTAGTATGCCTTTTGTGCAGCCTTGTAGTTGAAAACTTCATATTCACGATGGAAACCACTTTTCACAATATCTGTTGGTAGGTTACCTTTTACCATTTTATATTTTGGTGCGAAATATGTCCAAAGTCCTTCGTTTGATTGGTAATTTTTAATACCAAGTTGCACCAAAGCTTTATCTACATATTCCTCTCTACGATAGACTCCTGAAACTTTTTTCTTATCCAATGCATAGGATAAAAGTGTATCTACTGTATTTTTATCAATTACAGTAAAATAGAAATTGCGCTCTTCGTATTTCGGATTGTATTTTAAATAAAACAACGAATCGTTATCTGGGAATTTCTTTACCACTGTAACCTTTTGAAGGAAATTGTTGGGCCTGATTATATGTATTATGTCCTCTAAGTAAATCAAACATATCGTAATCAGGATGGCTGACAATAGTTTGTACTGTTTGGCAGCCAGTAAAGAGTATACTTGCGTATATGATACTTATATACAGTATTTTATTCTTTGGCTTAAACTTAGAACAACCTTTGATGAATTGATGCATTTTATTCTGTATCATTGTATATTATTAATATAAAGTTTATACTATATTTTTTATTAGTAAAGATTATTTTTTATATATTATGAATCTGTTCATCCTTAAGATACCAGTCTTTGATGTAGCCGGAATAATGCTTGGCAAATTCTTCGGCTTGGCCGGGAGCGCAAGCTTTCACCTTCTTGGCAGGAATTCCCGCCCAAATCTCATGTGCAGGAACCTTGGTGCCATGGGTAACTACAGCACCTGCTGCAATGATAGCTCCTTCACCGATATCAGCCTTGTCAAGCACGGTGGCATTCATTCCGATGAGTGCGCCTTTTCTAACGGTAGCTCCATGAACGATGGCACCATGTCCCACAGATACATCATCCTCCAGGATGCAAGGCATCGTACCGGTTTGATGGATGCATGCACAATCCTGTACATTCACTCTGTTTCCACATCTGATGGCATCCACGTCAGAGCGCAATACCGCACTATACCAGATGCTGCAGTCATCACCAAGAATACAGTCGCCGGTCAGTACGGCGTTCTCAGCGATAAAACAATTCTTTCCCCATTGAGGATTTTTTCCCTCTACTGTCTTTATAATAGCCATATTGAATATATATTTAAATTTGGGTGCAAAGGTAACAAAAATATTGAAATCATACGCAGCATTTTACAGAAAAAGGGTTGCAATCCTCGAAAAGATGGATTGCAACCCTTTATACCTTATTATATATAAGAGTTAAGATAACTCTATCATATATTCAAATGTGGAAGCAAATTACAGCTGAGCTAACTCTACAACCTTATCTACTGCAGCGCTCAAGCCGTCCTTGTTCTTACCGCCAGCCTGAGCATAGTGAGGCTGACCGCCACCGCCACCCTGAATCAACTTGGCAGCTTCGCGAATCATCTTACCAGCGTTCAAACCGTGATCCTTAACCATATCATCGCTGAACATCACGCTGAGCATTGGCTTGTCGTTATAAACAGAACCTACTACGCAGATCATATTCTCAGGCAAAGCCTCGCGAACCTTGAATACCAAATCCTTGGCAGCTGCTGGCTCCATTGGTAATACGGCTGTAACAACCTTCACACCATTGATTTCTTTTGCATTCTCTACAAGCTTATCCTTGGCACGCTCTACAGCCTGAGCCTGGAACTTCTCAACATCCTTCTTCAAGGCATCGTGCTCGTCGATGTACTTTCTGATGACACCTTCGAGATCCTTGGCATTGTTGAACAAGCCCTTCAAGGCTACGATGGTATCCTGCAAACCGTAGATAGCCTCCTCGCAAGCCTTGCCTGTCAAAGCCTCGATACGGCGGATGCCGGCTGCTACGCTGCTCTCAGAGATAATCTTGAAGAAACCAATCTTACCGGTGCTCTTGGCGTGAATACCACCACAGAACTCAGCAGATGGACCGAAGCGAACCACACGAACCTTGTCGCCATACTTCTCGCCGAAGAGGGCGATAGCGCCAAGTTCCTTAGCCTCCTCGATAGGAGTATCGCGGTGCTCATCCAATGGATAGTCGGCACGGATCATCTCGTTTACCATGTGCTCTACTTTGCGGAGCTCCTCATCAGTTACCTTCTGGAAGTGAGAGAAGTCGAAACGCAATGTATCCTTATCTACATAAGAACCCTTCTGCTCTACGTGGTCGCCCAAAACCTGCTTCAGGCAGTAGTCGAGCAAGTGGGTTGCAGTATGGTTGGCTGCACTTCCCTCGCGGCTCTCGATATCTACGCAAGCCATGAAATCAGCGTTTACATCCTTTGGCAACTCCTTTACGATATGGATGCTCTGGTTGTTCTCGCGCTTGGTGTCGATAACCTGGATGGTCTCATCCTCGCTTACGAGTACACCCTTGTCGCCAACCTGTCCACCCATCTCACCATAGAATGGAGTGTTGTCGAGTACCAACTCATAGAAAGAGTTCTTCTTCTGAATCACCTTGCGGTAGCGCAGGATGTGGCACTCATATTCTGTATAGTCGTAACCCACGAAGTTCTGGTCGCCTTCTTTCAAAACCTCCCAGTCGCCGTTCTCTACAGCAGCAGCATTGCGGGCACGCTCTTTCTGCTTCTTCATCTCCTCGTCGAAGCCTGCAGCATCTACGGTGTAACCATTCTCACGGCAGATGAGCTCTGTAAGGTCGAGAGGGAAACCGTATGTATCGAAGAGGCGGAATGCGCTCACGCCGTCGAGCTGAGTCTCGCCATGAGCCTTGAGCTCGTCCATATCGCCATTGAGGAGGTTGATACCCTTCTCCAAGGTGCGGAGGAATGAATCCTCTTCCTCTTTCATCACGCGGGTGATGAGTTCCTGCTGAGCTGGCAACTCTGGGAAGGCTGCACCCATCTGCTCTACCAATACATTGACGAGCTTGTACATGAATGCCTGCTTCTGGCCGAGGAATGTGTAAGCGTAACGTACGGCACGGCGCAAGATGCGTCGGATTACGTAACCTGCCTTGGCGTTGCTTGGCAACTGACCGTCGGCGATAGAGAAGGCTACGGCACGGAGGTGGTCGGCGCAAACACGCATAGCGATGTCAATCTTCTCCTGCTCATCCTTACCCTCACCATTCTCACCTGTAGGAGTAGTGAAGCCATACTTCTTGCCAGAGATAGCCTCGATTTCCTTGATGATTGGCTGGAAGATATCAGTATCATAGTTAGAGTGCTTGTCCTGCAACATGCGAACCAAGCGCTCGAAGCCCATACCTGTATCGATAACGTGCATTGGGAGTGGTTCGAGAGAACCGTCAGCCTTGCGGTTGTACTGCATGAACACGATGTTCCAGATTTCGATGACCTGAGGGTTATCCTTGTTTACCAACTCACGGCCTGGCACCTGAGCCTTCTCCTCTGGAGTACGAGAATCCACGTGAATCTCTGAGCAAGGACCGCAAGGACCTGTTTCGCCCATCTCCCAGAAGTTGTCGTGCTTGTTACCGTTGATGATGTGGTCGGCTGGCACGTGCTTAGCCCAGTAACCTGCAGCCTCGTTGTCGCGTTCCAGACCTTCCTCCTTGCTACCCTCGAATACGGTAACGTAGAGATCGGCAGGGTTGAGCTTCAAAACTTCAGTAAGATACTCCCATGCCATATCGATGGCGCCCTCCTTAAAGTAGTCGCCGAAGCTCCAGTTACCGAGCATCTCGAACATGGTGTGGTGGTAAGTATCGTGACCTACCTCTTCGAGGTCGTTGTGCTTACCGCTTACACGGAGACATTTCTGAGTATCAACACGACGAACATCCTTGCCTGGGTCTTTTGTACCGAGGATGATGTCTTTCCACTGGTTCATACCAGCGTTTGTAAACATCAGCGTTGGGTCATCCTTGATAACCATAGGTGCTGATGGAACAATCTTGTGGCCTTTACCTTCGAAGAATTTCTTGAAGGATTCGCGCACTTCATTAGCTGTCATCATATCTTTTTTATATTTATCTTTAATTTCTTTTTCCTGTTTTGAAGAGGGGTTTGAGAGTCCTCTCAGAAAATATTTTTGCCCTTTAGGGCATTTTCTTCCGAAAATCTTTGCAAAGATAAGAAGAATTGTTTAATTTTGCAACTAAATTAATTATTTTTGAAATTAAAGACGGAAAAAATGGCAATAATTCCAGATAAAACAACGAAATTGTACTATTCTATCAAGGAAGTAGGTGAAATGTTTGGTCTAAACGACTCTACGTTGAGATATTGGGAAAAGGAGTTTCCTTTTCTCAAACCGAAGGTTGCTGGCAACAAAGTGCGCCAGTATACCGATAAGGATATTGAGCAGGTAAGGCTCATCTACAACCTTATCAAGGTGAAGGGATTGAAGATTGCGGCTGCCCGTAAGTATCTGAACCAAAACAGAACGGGTGCCGAGAAATCTTCTGAAGTTCTCGACACCCTTATTTCTGTAAGAGACCAGCTCAAAGAACTCAAAAAGCAGCTCGATGGACTGGTTTAGTAAGTTTGGACTTTATGATTAGCTAGGGTTACCACGCTTCTTCGCCGAAGACATTCTCGATGGTAACTTTAGCAGCTTCTTTCTTAGTGAGCTGACGGCTCCAGGCTACGCGTGCCTTGGTTGCAGCACCTGCACCATGGTTGTTATATTCGCTGTAGCGGGCTGTCTGTTCGTTGCTCTGCTTGCCCCAGTTGTGCCATCCTTCTGGACGGATGTGGCTGCCCATTTCGCAATTCATGAAGAGGGTAGCTGCATAAGGGCGCCATGGACGGCCCAGATAAACCTTGTCTACACCTGGCTCGGCGGTAAGCTTGCACTTGTTGAATACATAGCCATATTCCTGACCGGCAGGACTGGATGCGGCTGTGATGTAGCTGTTGGCTTTGCTGCGAATCTCACAATTCTCAAACCATGCTCTTCCCGGACCAAAGATGAAATCGGTGGTTCCTTCGATGTAGCAATCGTAGAAGGCTGAACGGTTGTTGGCTATACCTGTATAAACGGTATCCTGATTGCCCAGCAGACGGCAGTTCTGAACCAGGATATGATCGCCTTCAAGATGCAGGGAGACAGCTTGTCCCAGTTTGGCAGCATTGTTCTCAATGGTGATGTTCTTCAGGGTGATGTAACTGCCCTGTACCTTCAGGGTATAAGTGCGGAATGTGCCCATCGGTTTGCCCTTTACAGCAGCTTCTGAATCAAGTCCACCTACAGGCATCTTGATGTTGGCATGATCGTCCCATGTGATGATAGTGTTATCACGGTCTTCACCACAGATGGTGATGTTGGTGAGCCATGAAGGGAGGATGAGTTTCTCCTTGTACACGCCTTTCTTTACGTAGATTACCTTGCTGTAATCCATGAAAGCACGACATACTTCGATGGCTTCGTCGATGGTGCGGAATTCGCCGGTACCATCACGGGATACTACAATCGTGTCGGGGTTGTCATACTTGTTGGCTGCTGCCAGAGACAACAGGGGCAACATCATTAAAAATGATAAGAATAATTTTTTCATATTGTTTTTAAGTTTTTTGTTTTGAATCGATTTCTATAAAGATGTTGAAATCTGTATGATTTCATAGAGAATCGCCAGATTTTAAATCCGGCGATTCTCTGTTATTTATCTTTTCTTTATTATCATAAACTCCTAAGTTACAGGATTCTCTGTACTTCCTGCAGATCATCAATATTTCGGAGTTGGTTCATAATGGTCTTAACTTCTTCGCGGTCGTGAACACGGAGTTCGATGGTTCCGTCGAAGATACCGTTATCACTACTGATTGTTATCTTATGGATATTGATACCCAACTGGTCGCTAATCACCTTACTTACATCCAGCAGCATGCCCTTACGGTCGATACCCTTGATTTCGATGGTAGCATCGAAGAGTATCTGCTTGTGCATATCCCATTTGGCATCTACGATGCGGTTGCCGAAACTGGACTTCAGCTTGGCTGCTATGCTGCAAGAGCGCTTATGGATTTCGATGCGGTTCTTGTTGTCGATAAAGCCCATAACGTCATCACCAGGAATCGCATGGCAGCAGCTAGGGAAGATAAACTGGTTGATGTTCTCCTCGGTCAGGATGAGTGGCTTCTTCTTGTTGAAGTCTTTGCCCACCACGAAAAGATCCTGAGGCTTCACGATGCCTTTTTCTTGAGCCTTCTCCTTGCTCTTGCCCAGGAATGGGATATAATTGCGCCAGCTGCTGGCCTGCTGTTTCTTAGGCTTGCCCTGCAACTCATCGAAATCTTTATCGCCTAGGATAATCTGATGGTCTCCCAATGACAGGAAGAGGGTTTCAGGCTTCTGGATATTATGAAAATCGCATAGGCGGTCTACCACCGATGCACTCATCTCGATGCTGTTCTTCTTGAGCCATTCGGTGAGTATGTTTTCTCCCTTCTTCTGAACCTCTCGTGAATCGCGGCGCAGGATGGCAAGAATCTTGCTCTTTGCCTTGGCTGAACTGACGAAGTTGACCCATTCTTCCTGTACATGCTGGCTCTTGGAAGTAAGAATCTCAACCTGGTCGCCACTTTGCAGCTTATGGCTCAGCGGAACCAGCTTATGGTTTACCTTGGCTCCGATACAGTGGCTGCCCAGGAAGGTATGAATCTGGAAGGCGAAGTCGAGGGCAGTACAGCCTGCCGGCATCGTCTTGATTTCTCCCTTTGGTGTGAAGACGAAGATTTCTGAAGCATAGAGGTTCAGCTTGATGGCATCGAGGAAGTCCATGGCATCCGGCTGCGGATCGTCCAGAATCTCCTTGATGGTGCTGAGCCAGTCGTTCAGTTCGTTCTCATCTTCTGTATATTCACCTTCGTTTCCTTCTTTGTATTTCCAGTGGGCAGCAAACCCCTTTTCTGCTACCTCGTCCATACGGTCTGAACGGATCTGCACTTCTATCCATCTTCCCTGCTTACTCATCAGGGTAACGTGGAGTGCCTGATAACCGTTTGCTTTCGGATGGTTCAACCAGTCGCGCAGACGGTCTGGATGGCTCTTGTAGATTTTGCTGATGGCTACGTAGATATTGAAGCATTCGTTTACTTCGTTTGCTCTCACCTTTGGCGTAAAGATGATGCGCACAGCAAGAATGTCGTAAATCTCATCGAAGGTAACGTGCTTGTTCTGCATCTTGTTCCAAATAGAATAAGGGCTCTTCACACGTGCTTTGATTTTGTATTCTACGCCTAACTTGTCGAGTTCTTCGCGGATAGGGGCAGTAAAACTCTCAAAAAGGGTATCGCGCTGCGATTCGGTATCGGCAAGCTTATGCTCAATATTGGCATACTCCTGTGGATGGTCGTAGCGGAAGCTGAGGTCTTCGAGTTCGGTCTTGATTTTGTTCAAGCCCAATCGGTTGGCGAGAGGTGCATAAATATACAAGGTTTCGCCCGCAATCTTGTATTGTTTGTTGGCCGGTTGCGATTCCAGCGTGCGCATGTTGTGCAGGCGGTCGCAAATCTTGATAAGGATAACACGGATGTCATCGCTCATAGTGAGCAATAGCTTTTTAAAGTTTTCTGCCTGTGCTGATGCCTTATCGCCGAAGATTCCACCACTGATCTTGGTGAGTCCATCAACGATTTGTGCCACCTTGGCTCCAAAGATGTTTGAGATATCTTCTACGGTGTAGTCGGTATCTTCTACCACATCATGAAGCAGTGCGGCACAGATGCTCGTTGAGCCGAGCCCCATCTCCTCGCAAGCTATCTGAGCCACGGCGATAGGGTGCATGATATATGGTTCGCCCGAAAGACGGCGCACACCTTTGTGCGCCTGTCGGGCGAAGTTGAATGCCTTGGTCACTATATCTACCTTCTTGCGGTGTCGCGAACTCAGGTAGGTGTCAAGCAGGTGTTGAAAGGCATCGCCAATCAACTGGTTATCAGCCTGCTCTCTTTCGAGGTCTTTCAAGTTCTGGTCATCCATAGTGGGTCCCTCCAATAAATAATGTTCTTAATTAGACTAAAACTACAGCGGACGTAGTTCTTTTATTTCACTTTGATTTTCTTTCCGGCACGGATACTGTTACCCTTGATGCCGTTCAGTTTGCGCAACTTTTTGACGGTTGTTCCGTTGCGTGCTGCTATTTCAGAAAGGGTATCACCATTCTTGATGGTTACACTCTTGCTGCCTTGTTTTCTGTTTCTATCTCGCTTGCTGCTCTTCTTGCTGCGTGAAGAAGCGCTGTGGCGACTGTAGCTGCTTCGTGGGCGGCTATAGGTTGGCTGGGCATCATTGACATCTACTGTAGCGCGCTTCAGGAAGAGTTCGTCGGCTCTGTAAGCACAGATGCTGTCCTGCTGGTCGATGAAACTACCGATGAGGGTAGATGGAAGACGCAATACCATCGGATGGTTCAATCCGTTGATGATATCATGACGATACTGTGGATTCAGATTGCGCAGGTGCTCAATGTTGATGTTCAGCACTTTGGAAATCTGCTCCAGATGGATATCTTTTGATACTACGATAGTGTCTGTCTTTACTGGCAGTTCGCTTACCATAGGGCAGATGTTATGATCGCAGTAGTAGTTCATGATGTAGTTGGCAGCGATGAAAGCTGGTACATATCCACGTGTTTCCTTTGGCAGATATGGATAGATGTTCCAGTAGTCGGCGTTGCCTTTTGCACGATGGATGGCCTTGTTGACATTGGTAGGACCGCAGTTGTAAGCTGCAATCACGAGGCTCCAATCGTCGAATATCTTGTACAGGTCGCTCAGATAGTGAGCGGCTGCATAGGATGCTTTTACCGGGTCGCGGCGTTCATCGATGAGTGAGTTTACTTCCAGTCCATATCGCTTGCCGGTAGGCAGCATAAACTGCCATAAACCTGTGGCACCAACGCGTGATACAGCTTTAGGGTTAAGTGCCGATTCGATAACTGGCAGATATTTCAGTTCCAGTGGCAGGTTGTAAGCCTCTAATGCCTCTTCGAAGATAGGCATGTAGAAGTTACTTGCTCCCAACATAAAACTTACCGAACGGCGTAGTTTACCGCTGTAACGGTCTATGAATTTCTGTACTACCTCATTGTATGGCATTTCGATGATGGTAGGCATTCTCTTCAGACGGTCGATATACACTTCCTTCTCGAAGACAGGGTTTACATCGCGGTATTTGCAGGTTGTATCTGCCATCATGTAAGTCTGTGCATTGTAAAGGTGGAGCAGGCTGTCGAGGTTATCTTCCATTCCCTCAGGTACTTCGATTTCCTCCTGCTTTCCGTCTTTGTCGGTAACGGTGATGATATCATCGTTATTTGTTTCTTCTGTAACGTCGGTTTGGGCATGAATGCCTTGTAAGCTGAACAGCATCGCTGCTGCCATGACTAGTATTTTCTTCATATTGATGTTTTATCTCGTCTATGTTTCTAATTTCTATTTTGCGTTATAATATATATAGGTGTATTCTAACTCCTCACGCATTAAAATGTGAGTGAGCAACTTACGCCGAGGCTTCCAGACCGCAACGGATTGGCAGTCTTGTTGCCGTTATTCAGCATGGTAGGCTCTATTCTGAGCGAGAGATCATCGGAGATGTCAAATTCCGAGAGCGATGCATCTACGTAGGCATCAATCACTGAGAAGGCATAGATGCCTATCATGACGAAGGTTCCCAAGTCTCTCCAACGGCGATATTTATCTTTTCGCTTGCGGAAGATTTCCTTATAGCGTTCTATGTTCGATTCGTTGATCTGGGCACCCAAGTGCAGAAATTGATTGTAGCTTTGGGTGTTTGGGTCATCGTCCATAATATCCATGTAGGCTTGCGAATAGTCGTGATACATCTGGTTGTTCCAGGTGATGGCGTATGTACAGCCTACGAAACCGCCATAGATGAAAGGCAGTTTCCAATATTTGCGATTGTATATCTGTCCGGCACCAGGTAATACAAGTGCCAACCACATGGCACGCTTGGTATCAGGTCGCCAGGTTGCCCAGTTGCGCTTTTTGCGTACAGGCTTTGCTGGTTGGGTGAGGCTTGCCAGTTTGCTGCTGTCTTGTGCGGTAAGCATCGAGTCTATGGCTATTTTTGCCGAGTCGGCTGATGCAATGGTTGGCACATCGGTCACTTGTTTTTTTTGTTTCGACTTCTGTGCCTGTGCGCCCATCGGTGCCAGAAGCAGCAGGGTTGCCAAACAGATTTGTGATATACTGAGTTTCACTTTTATTCTTGCTTTAACTGATCGAAAACATTCATGATGTGCTCCAGCTCCTCTTCGTTGGCGAATGGAATGCTGATTTTTCCCTTGCCCTTAGCAGAGCAGGTGAACTGCACTTTGGTATTGAGAAACTGTGACAGGCGGTTTTTGAGTTGAGTAAATTCCTCAGGCATCTGAGCCTTAGCCGTGATGGTTTTCTTACCGCTCTCGATGTCTTCTCCGCTCTTGAGACGCTGTACCATCTCTTCAACCTTTCTTACTGAGTAGCCGTTCTTCTGTATCTCCTTGAACAACTTGATTTGCAGCGAAGGTGAGTCGAGGGCCAGTAGAGCACGGCAATGACCCATGTCGATTTCTTTCTTCTGTAGTGCCATCTGCACCTGGGCAGGAAGTTTGAGCAGTCGCAGATAGTTGGCGATAGCTGCACGGCTCTTGCCCACACGTTCTGAAATTTTCTCCTGTGTCATACCCTCGTTTTCCAGAAGGTGTTCGTAGGCGAGTGCTATTTCTATGGCGTTGAGGTCTTGGCGCTGGATATTCTCTACGAGCGCCATTTCCATTACGTTCTCATCGCTGATGGTGCGGATGTATGCAGGGATAGCTGTCAGCCCCGCAAGTTGTGAAGCGCGCCAGCGGCGTTCACCGGCGATAATCTGGAATCTGTTTTCTGAAACCTGTCTTAAGGTGATAGGCTGGATGATGCCTATGGCCTTGATGCTTTCGGCGAGCTCATGTAGGGCTTCGTCGTCAAACTCCCGGCGTGGCTGATTGGGATTCGCCTCAATTTGGTCGAGAGGGATTTCATTGATGGTACTGCTGCCCTGGGTGCGCACTCCCTCGGTAGAGATGAGGGCATCGAGTCCGCGTCCTAAAGCGTTGCTCTTTGTACCGTTGTTGTATTTCTTGTGTACTGCCATTTTTTTACTTTTAATTTTGAACATTGAACTTTCTAAAAGGGTTCAATTTCCAAATCTTAACTATTCTTGTTGATAATCTCCTTTGCCAAGGCCAGATGGTTTTTGGCTCCATTGCTTTCTGCATCGTAAAGGATAACTGGGAGACCATGGCTCGGACTCTCGCTCAGCTTCACGTTGCGCTGGATTACGGTCTTGAACACCAATTCCTGGAAGTGGCGTTTCACCTCGTCGTATATCTGGTTGGCAAGGCGTAGACGACTATCATACATGGTGAGCAGGAAACCTTCTATCTCGAGTTTCGGATTCAGCTTACTCTTGATGATCTTGATGGTATTGAGCAATTTGCTGATACCTTCAAGAGCGAAATATTCACATTGAACTGGGATGATGACACTGTCGGCTGCCGTCAACGAATTGACGGTGATGAGGCCGAGCGAAGGCGAACAGTCTATCAGGATGTAGTCGTATTCGTCACGGATAGGCTGCAGTAATGTCTTAATCACCTTTTCGCGATTTTTGAGATTCAGCATCTCTATCTCGGCACCTACCAGGTCGATATGACTAGGAATGATGTCGAGTCCATCAATGTCGGTGGTGTAGATGGCATCGCGCACGTCTGCATGGTCGATGATGCATTCGTAGAGCGAGCAGTCTACCTCGCTGATGTCCACGCCCAATCCACTGGAAGCGTTTGCCTGTGGGTCGGCGTCCACTACGAGTACCGTTTTCTCTAGCGTGGCAAGCGATGCTGCCAAGTTAATGGTGGTAGTAGTCTTTCCTACACCGCCTTTTTGGTTAGCTAATGCGATGATTTTTCCCATTTTCTTAGTAAATTTTCGGCAAAGATACAAAAATATTGTGAGAAAGTCGCTATCTTTAAAGGTTTTTTCGTACTTTTGCACCAAAAAGAAAGATATTTTTATGGAAAATAAGAAACCGTTAGTATTAATTTCGAATGATGATGGCTATCATGCCAATGGAATCAAGACCCTGGTGAACTTTCTGAAAGACTGGTGCGACCTGCTGGTTGTAGCACCGGAAAGTGCCCGTTCGGGATTCGCCTGTGCCTTCTCGGCTACTACTCCCTTGCGCCTGAAGCGTCGCCACAATATGGGGAATGATGTGGAGGTTTGGTCATGTAGCGGCACACCGGTTGACTGTGTGAAACTGGCGTTGGATCAGTTTCTTGCTGATCGCAAGCCTGATCTGATTATCGGCGGTATCAATCATGGTGACAATTCGAGCGTGAATAATCATTATTCGGGAACTATGGGCGTAGCTAAGGAGGGCTGTATGCAGCATATTCCAAGCATAGCCTTCAGCAGTTGCAATTATGATGAAAATGCTGATCTCACTCCTTTGCGCGATGGGGTACTGAAGGTTGTTAAGATGGTGCTGGAGAAGGGATTGCCAGAATATACCTGTCTGAATGTCAACTTCCCGGCTTTGCCTCCGTTCAAGGGTTTCAAGGGTTGCCGGATGACTCATGGCTCCTGGATCAATGAGGTGGATCATCGCACTCATCCGCATGGATATGATTATTATTGGATGGTGGGTGAATACCGTAATGATGAACCAGAGGCAACGGATACCGACCAATGGGCTGTGAATCATGGTTACATCGCTATAACCCCAACTAAGATTGATGTAACGGATTATGATTGGTTAAAGAATTTTGAATTATGAAGTATTACCTGATAGTAGGCGAGGCTAGTGGAGATTTGCATGCCAGCAGATTGATGCGCTCGTTGAAAAAAATAGACGAGTTTGCTGAATTCCGTTTCTTCGGCGGTGATTTGATGGCTGCTGAAGGTGGCACTCGCGTCAAGCATTTTAAGGAGTTGGCTTATATGGGTTTTGTGCCTGTACTGCTACATTTGGGTACCATCTTTTCGAACCTGAAGAGATGCAAGGAAGATATTGTGAAATGGAAACCGGATGTAGTGATACTGGTAGATTATCCGGGATTTAATCTCAAGATAGCTAAGTTCTTGAAAAAGAACACCAATATCCCTGCCTATTATTACATTTCTCCTAAGATATGGGCATGGAAGGAGTGGCGGATCCGCAGCATTAAACGTGATATCGCTGAACTCTTCTCAATCTTGCCATTCGAGGTGCCGTTCTTCGAAAAAAAACACCGTTATCCTATTCACTATGTAGGTAATCCTACGGCTCAGGAAGTAGGGGAGTTCAGGTCGGGATATCATCAGAGTTTTACGGAATTCTGCCAGGAGAATAATCTTGACACTTATCGCCCTGTTATCGCTTTGCTGGCAGGAAGCCGCCTGCAGGAAATCAAAGACAATCTGCCGGCGATGATTGAGGTGGCTGAGCGTTTTGAAGATTATCAGATGGTACTTGCCGGTGCTCCTTCGATAGACGATGCTTACTATGAGAAGTTTATCAAAGGTACACCTGTCAAACTGGTGCGTAACAAGACTTATCCGCTCTTGTCGCATGCTACGGCAGCTCTTGTTACCAGTGGTACTGCAACTTTAGAGACGGCTCTTTTCGATGTGCCTCAGGTGGTATGTTATGAAACGCCTGTACCTCATCTCATCCGTTTCGGTTTCAAGCATATCATCAAAGTGAAGTTTATCTCGCTGGTGAATCTTATCGCCAATAAGGAGATTGTGCCGGAGATGCTTGCCGACCGCTTTACGGTTGATGGTATTGCCAACGAACTTTATCAGATTCTTCCGGGAGAACCTGGCAGGGATAAGATGTTGGCAGAATATCAGGAAGTTCGAACTCAGTTAGGCGATAAGGTTGCGCCGGATGAGGCTGCGGGCATCATGTTTGATCTTCTGGTTAAGCGTAGGGAAATGCTTCTCCGTATGGCTCGTGAACGTGCTGAAGCTGAAGCCAAAGCTGCAGCTGAGGCTGCAGAACGTGCGCGACAGAAGGCGATAGCTGAAGCCGAGGCTGCTAAGAAACGTGCCGAAGAGGAAGCTTTGGCGGCGCAGAAACGGGCAGAAGAAGAGGCTGAACTGGCAAGAATAAGGGCAGAAAAAGCCCGACTGGCTGCTGAGGCTAAGGCACGTGAGGCTCAGCAGCGTGCTGCCCAGGCGCAGCATGAGGCGTGGGAAGCCCAGAAGGGTGAACGCTTTGAAGAAGAACAGGAAAAAGGTGAAATGTTTTGATAAAAAGTGATCTCTTTCAGTTCTGTGGCGGATATCAATCCGCTGCAGAACTGCTGACTAAGGCAGACTTGAAGGTATACGCTAAAACTATCATCACGGAAATCAGAAAGTATAATCCGGATAATATCATCCTGATGGGGTGTCCGCATTGGGACCAGGATATTGATATCGTGGCAAAGAGCCCTATCGAGGGTGTGGAGAATGTGATGTATACCCTTCATTTCTATGCAGCCACCCATAAAGATTATCTGCGTGATAAACTGGAGGCAAGTACTTGCGTGAGCCATCGAAGCTACTTGTGTTTTTATAGTATATGAAAAAGAAAGGCAGGGGGTCTTTGAGGAATCCCTGCCTTTCTTTTTTTTTGCTTGGCCAAACTGCAGGTTTGGCCTTTATCTCATAAAAGATGTATTATCCAAACAACTGGATGGTGTATAGGTAGATTACTGCTGCCGGTATCGCCATGAGCGAAGAGTCGAAGCGGTCGAGCATGCCTCCATGTCCTGGCAGGATGTTGCCGCTATCCTTTACTCCGAGGGTACGCTTGAAGAGGCTTTCTACCAGATCGCCCCATGTGCCGAAGAATACCACAACCAGACCTAAACCTTCCCAACCGAGAATGCTGAGACGGTGGGCTTCGCCATCGTTGGCAATATAGCCGATAATGCCTGCTGCTATCAGTACGAATATGCCTCCGCCTATGCTGCCTTCCCAACTCTTGGCTGGACTGATGCGAGGAAAGAGCTTATGCTTGCCGAAAAGCGAACCGCTGCAATAGGCACCGGTATCATTGGTCCAGAGGAAAATGAAAATGCTCAAAGGCAACAGCATGTCGTAATGTATCTGGCCATCGAAAGCTGATGTCTCGAAACTCAATACATTGATCATCGAGAAAGGCAAGGCGATGTACAACTGAGAGAGCATAGTGTAAGCCCAATCGTTGATGGCATCCTTATTGCCCGTATACAGTTCGCTGATGAAGAGATAGAGGATGGTGAGCAGATAAGGTACGAAAACCACGAAATTGCCCACAATGCCCATGCGGAAACCAGCCACGGCAAGGAAGAAGTAAACACCCGCTACGGTGCTGATGAAACGGTTTACCGTAACATTCTCCTTCTGGTTAACTAATCCGCAATACTCCCAGATGCTCAATCCTGTAATGAGGGCGAACAGGATAACCATTGCCCTGGGATTGAGAAAGCAAGATACCATGCACACCACGAAAAATACGCCTGTGATGGATCTTATCACTAGATTCTTCTGTTTGTCAGTCATATCGGTTTGTTTTATTCGTTCTTGTTTTCTTCCGAACCTTCATCCTTCTTGGAAGTCTCATCAGAATCATTATTCTTCTTCTGGTTCTCTTCATGCTCCTTGATGGCAGCCTGAACTTCAGGAAGTTCCTTTACGGCGTCATCGTCAATCTTAGGCTGTTCGTCTTCCATGATTTCCTGCGAACGGCTCAACCAAGGGCGTTTGCCAAAGATATGTTCTACGTCTTCTGCCATAATCACCTCTTTCTTGATCAGAAGCTCTGCTAAGGCATTGTGGCCTTCCTTGTGCTCCATCAGAATGTTCTTGGCACGGGTATACTGCTCGTTGACAATCTTCAGAACTTCCTGGTCTATCTCGCGGGCTGTAGACTCAGAGTACGGACGCTGGAATGCATATTCGTTCCGGTTGTAAAAGCAGATGTTTGGCAACGTCTTGCTCATACCGAGATAAGCTACCATACCATAAGCACTCTTTGTGGCGCGCTCCAGGTCGTTCATGGCTCCTGACGAAATATGACCGGTGAAGAGTTCTTCTGCGGCACGTCCACCCATTAATGAACACATCTCGTCGAGCATCTGTTCCTTGGTGGTTATCTGGCGCTCTTCTGGAAGATACCATGCAGCACCGAGAGCCTGACCACGAGGTACGATGGTAACCTTGATGAGAGGGTTGGCATACTGGCAGAACCATGAGATGGTTGCGTGGCCTGCTTCGTGGAGAGCGATGCTACGCTTTTCGTCGGCAGTCATCACCTTAGTCTTCTTCTCCAGACCGCCTACAATACGGTCTACTGCATCGAGGAAATCCTGTTTGCACACAGCCTTCTTGTCGTGGCGTGCAGCAATGAGGGCTGCCTCGTTACAAACGTTGGCAATATCTGCACCCGAGAATCCTGGAGTCTGACGGGCCAGTAGATCAACATCTACTGTTTCGTCTATCTTGATAGGTTTGAGATGAACCAGGAAGATTGCCTTACGTTCGTTCAAACCAGGGAGATCTACGTGAATTTCGCGGTCGAAACGTCCGGCACGGAGCAAGGCGCTGTCGAGCATGTCTACACGGTTGGTAGCTGCAAGGATGATGACACCACTGTTGGTGCCGAAACCATCCATCTCTGTAAGGAGAGCGTTCAAGGTGTTTTCACGCTCATCATTACCACCCATGGCTGGGTTCTTGCTGCGGGCACGGCCTACAGCATCAATCTCATCGATAAAGATGATACAAGGTGATTTCTCTTTAGCCTGGCGGAACAGGTCGCGTACACGTGAGGCACCTACACCTACGAACATTTCAACGAAGTCGGAACCGCTCATGGAGAAGAAAGGTACGCCAGCCTCGCCGGCAACAGCCTTAGCCAAGAGGGTCTTACCAGTTCCCGGAGGGCCTACGAGAAGGGCTCCCTTTGGAATCTTACCACCCAAGTCGGTATATTTTTGTGGGTTTTTCAGGAAGTCTACAATTTCCTTCACTTCCTGCTTGGCCCCTTCCTGTCCGGCCACATCCTTAAAGGTGATGCCGATGGCATTTCCCTTTTCGTACATCTTAGCTTTGCTTTTGCCCACGCTGAAGATGCCGCCGCCCATACCGCCGCTGCCCATACCGCCGCTGAATCTTCCAGACATCCAAAGGATGAAGAATACGAAGAAGAGCAGAGGTGCCAGATTGAAGAGCGTGCTTAAGAAGTCGTTATCCTTCTGGTTGTCGTAGCTGAAGGAGCGTATCTTCTTTTCCTTCAACATCTGGTTGGCATAGCGTTCCACTTCGTCAACCGATCCGAACTGTACTTTTACGTATGGGTTAGGACCTACAGACTTTGCCGGCATATTGTATACATCGCGCGTATATTTCGGGTTGATGTATATCTTGAGGGTGCTTTCTGTTTTATTGACCACAACACTGAGCACATAACCCTTGTCTACATACTGTTTGAACTGGGTGTATGTGGCTTCCTTGGCAGCGCTGCCTCCAATCGCATCGCCTCCTCCTGTAAAGAAGAGGATGATCATGGTGATGAGGCAGATGGTGAAAAGCCAGGTCATATTAAATCGTGGCATCTTTGGTCCGCCATTGCCACGAGGCTTCATATTATTGCTTTGTTCCATTTTATTTTATATGTATAACTTTTAGTCGAAAAACAATGTCTGATCCATCATGTAGAATGGGAGAGACTGACTAGTCGAGATCAGGTATATGGGTAAGCTTTGCATCCTCCCATAAATGTTCGAGGTCGTAATAAGCACGTACTTCCGGAAGGAAGATGTGTACTAATACGTCAACAAAGTCCATTGCCACCCACTGGTCGTTGCCGAGACCTGCTACATTTACAGGTTTTTCTTTCAGGTTCTTGCGCACGATGTCTCCCACAGAACCTGCGATAGCTTCAACCTGAGTAGGGCTTCCTCCCTGGCAGATGATGAAGTACTTGGCAATGCTTCCATCGATTTCTGTCAGGTCGGCGATAACAATGTCTTGACCTTTCTTTTCTTGTATACCTTCTTTAATAGTCTCTACGAGTTGTTTAACTGTGTTCATTTATCTTTTCTTTCTTACTTAATTTATATTCTCTATTTTTCTGCAAAGATACATTATTATAATGGAAAATCGACTTAAAAGGCAAAAAAAATGTGGAAAATTAAAGAAATTGCGCTTTTTTTAGAAAAAAGTGCCGAAAAATTTTGTAGGTTCAAAAAAAACTAGTACCTTTGCACTCGCAATTGAGAAATGAACATCTCTTTTGCTGATATTGGGATATGGTGTAATGGTAACACTACAGATTCTGGTCCTGTCATTCCTGGTTCGAGTCCGGGTATCCCAACAATCAAAAAGTTCTATTTTAAGTTTGGGATATGGTGTAATGGTAACACTACAGATTCTGGTCCTGTCATTCCTGGTTCGAGTCCGGGTATCCCAACTCATACGGTAAGGCATCTTTCAGTAATGAAAGGTGTTTTTTTTTGTTTATAGGAATTCTGTTTTATGGAGTATTCATAACAATAAACCCCAGAGCTTTCGCCCTGGGGGGTATTGTATTTATTTCTTCTCGGCATCAATAGCCTTGATTTTCTGCTTTACCATTTCGAGGTCAGCCTTGAGTTTCTCAATCTTACGGTTCATTTCTTCTACCAGGCTGTTGCCCTTCTTGCTAGCCGTATTGAAGAAACCGAGGTTGTTCTCGTAGGTAGTAATCTCGCTGCGCAACTGGTCGTAGCGGCGCAAGAGTTTGCCACGCTCATTGCCGAGTGCATTGCCGCCTTCCTTGGCAACATTCTTCAAGTTGTTCTTGAAGTTGTCGAAGTGGCGCTTTGCGTTGGTGGCGTGAAGTTTCTCATAGGCTGCATCGATAGCCTCATGATACTCTTTATAGACCTTGTCTTTCTCTTTGAAAGGAACGTGTCCGATTGCACTGTATTGCTTGGCAAGATCTTTGAGCTTCTTTTGGAAATCGTTGTCTGAAATCTCTGCAACTACAAGTTCCTTGAGCTGGGCAATAATGTTGCGCTTCTTGTCCAGATTAGCATGTTCCTCGCTGCGTGAACCGGCATTCTGCTTGTTGCGGGCTTCAAAGAACTTGTTGCAGGTATCCAGAAATTCCTTCCAAAGCAATTCGCCTTGTTTATGAGGTACGGTACCCACCTTCTTCCATTCTTTCTGAAGAGCGATGAACTTGTCGCCAGTCTTCTTCCAGTCTGTACTGTCAGCCAGTTCCTTTGCCTTGTTTACGAGTTGCTGTTTCTTTTCGAGATTGGCAGAGTAGGTATCTTTCAATCCTTTGAAGAATTCTGCCTTCTTGTTGAAGAATTCATCGTTGGCGATGCGGAAACGCTCGAAAATCTTGACGTTCATCTTCTGAGGGGCAAAACCGATAGTGCGCCACTCTTTCTGAATCTCTATGATTTCCTGGGTAACCTTCTCCCAGTCCTTAGCAGTCTTGTATTCTCCTTGGTTGGCAGCCTCTACCTTTTCGCAGAGGGCAGTTTTCTTGGCGAGGTTTTCCTCTTCCTTGGCACGCAGGTCTTCGAAGTGCTGCTGGTGCTTCTTGTTGATAACAGTGCTGGCAGCCTTGAAACGCTCCCAAATCTGTTCTCTCAACTCCTTGGCAACAGGACCAATCTCACGATATTGCTGGTGGAGGTCCTGAAGCTGGTGGAAGGCAGAAATAACATCCTCTTCCTCATTGAGCTTCTCTGCAGCCTCGCAGAGCTTGGTCTTGGCTTCAAGATTCTTCTTGAAATCATATTCGCGGGCTTCGCTGTTCAACTTGAGCATGTCGTAGAACTGTTCTACATAGAGCTGGTAGTTCTTCCATACCTCGTTTGCCTTGTCTGCAGGGATGTTCTTGATTTCCTTCCATTCCTGCTGCAAGGCCTTGAAGTCCTGATATGATTTGTTGGCCTCTTCCGGTGAGGTGGTCATGGCCTTTATCTTTTCGATAATTTCCTCTTTTTTGCGGAGATTATCTTGTTTTTCTTCTTCTTGTGCCAGGAAGATCTTGGCTCTTTTCTCCTTGATGAGTTGCATCTCAGCCTTGAAGGCTTCTTCGGTGTCATCCGGTAGAAGGATATACTTCTCTGGGTCACCGCCTTTTGCGAGATACTCTTTCATCTGTGCGTCTCTTTCTGCGAGATGAATCTTGTAGAAAGTAGTCTTGAGTAGGTCGAGTTCCTCCTTGTTTGGATTTTCGCTGCTATGAGCGATTTCCTTTACTCTTTCGAGCACTTCCTGCTTGGTGGCATAAGCCTTCTTGGCAGGGTCTTCCAGGGTGCTCTGCTGCAACAGAGCTTTTTCTTGAGAGTCCATCATGTCACTTTGTTTAGTTTATGATTCGAGTTTCTTGGGCCGGTAGTCGCTTATCCGCAATTCGACCCCATACAAAATTATATTATTAATAAGTTGCAAACTTAAAAAAAAAAATCGAATATCTTGCCATGATATTCGATTTTTTAATTTTTTTTGTATTTATAATTGCCTTTTTCTTGCTAATCATCGTTTTATGTGCTCTTTCGGGCTACTTAATGCATATCAGAGTGGTATATGCTTAGAGCAGGCGCTTGTATCTGAGGAAGCCCCATGAAAGTGCAGAAACGAGCACGGAGATAACCAGGGCAATGGCAAATCCGTAATGGCTGTCTTCCATACCGTTGATTAAGTTCATACCGAACAATGAGGAAATCAGCGTAGGCAACATCATGACGATACTGATACTGGTCAAGGTACGCATCGTGGTATTCATGTTGTTGTTGATGATGCTCGAATAGGTATCCATCGTCGACTCCAGAATGTCGGAGTAGATGCTTGTGGTTTCACGTGCCTGTGTCATCTCGATGTTTACGTCTTCGATGAGGTCGGCATCAAGTTCGTCCACCTGCAGCTTGAACTTCAACTTAGACAGGAGATTCTCGTTGCCTCGGATAGAGGTGATGAAGTAGGTAAGGGAGTCCTGCAGGCGGCTCAGGCCAATCAGGCTCTCATTGTTTACACCATGATCGAGGTTTCGTTTTGCCTTTTCTATGAGCGAATTGATCTGTTTCAATCGCTTCAGATACCAAACCGCTGATGAAAGGAAGAGACGGAAGGTCATGTCTACATAGTCGGTGAATCCCTCGCTGCGCTTCTGCTGGTAGCTTACGAAATCAATCATCATATTGGTTTCGTAATAGCATACGGTGATGGTAACATCGCGCTTATGGATGATACCCAGAGGCACGGTGGTGTATGGGGTACGGCTGCGTATTTCCTTGACATAAGGGATACGGAGGATGATGAGCATCCAGCCATCGTCATATTCATAGCGGGCACGCTCATCGGTATCGCTGATATCCGAGAGGAAATAATCAGGGATCTTGAATTCTTCTTCCAGCAAGCGCTGGTCTTCGTCAGTTGGACATGTTACCTGTATCCAGCAGTTTGGCTGCCACTCATTGAGTACAGTCAGATTCTTGTCTATATTCCAATAAGTCTTCATAGTTTGCTAATCTCCACATAATAAAAGTTTGGGGTATGGAGACTAGCGCTTGGGTACGGCCTACTGAAAGGCTTCATCGTTGCTGAATCTCCACGCCTTACAATTCATTATTGTTCTCCGCGTGATAATCGTCCATTTTGGTGTTATTTTAATGAAACTTATGCAAGTGAATTTGTATAATCTGCTACAGAGATTTTACAAGACTTGCGAAATCGACTGCAAAGGTAATGATTTCTTTTGAAAACTGGAACAAAAAAGCCGAGAATTTTCACTCTCGGCTTTCTTTTTTAATCTTTTTGTAATTTCGTTCCCCATTTTTTACTTTGCAGGAATCTCTGTCAGGAGCTGCTTGACGAGGTTCCAGAAAGGAGCTACGCAACTGATCTGGCAACGCTCATTGGCTGTGTGAGGACTAAGAAGAGTAGGACCGAATGATACGACATCGAGGTTAGGATACTTACTCAGGATGATAGAGCACTCCAGACCTGCGTGAACAGCCTGTACCTTACCGTCTGTGCCGTTCTGCTCTTTGTAAACCTTCAATACGTGTTCCAGAATGTCGCTCTTAGGGTTAGGGTTCCATCCCATATAGCTGCCGCTGAATTCAACCTTCATGCCTGCCATGTTGAAACAGCTCTCTACCATTGTGGCAAGATACATCTTGTAGTATTCGTGGCTGGAACGGGCCAGAATCTTGATGGCAGCCTTGCCGTCGCCAATCTCAACGATTGCGAGGTTTGAAGAGGTCTCTACGATTTCAGGCATAGATGGAGCCATACGCAATACGCCATCGTGGCAAGCGTAGATTGCATCTACAAGATTATCCTGGATTTCGGCAGGAACCTGCATCTTTGGAGTCTCTACATTCTCAGCGAAGAACTCGATGTTCTCAGTTGTTTCAATGCCTTCGAACTCATCACAGATTTCGTCCTTCCAGTCTGCTACCAGGTCATTCAAAGCTTCAATGTTCTCCTTAGGCAGGGTCAGAACAACCTCAGCCTGGAATGGGATGGCATTGCGCATGTTGCCGCCCTGCCATGAAGCCAGACGGGCATCGAGTTCTGAAATAGCTTCACGCACGAAACGAACCATGCACTTGTTGGCATTCGCTCTGCCTTCGTTGATTTCGATACCGGAGTGACCGCCTTTCAATCCCTTGAGGGTTACCTTAACGGCAGCATCTTCCTTGTCGGTTTCTACCTCTTTATAATCGAGAGTTGCTGTGATGTCGATACCGCCAGCGCTACCGATAACGAACTCGCCCCAAACCTCGGTATCGAAGTTCAAGAGAATGTCGCCGTTCAGTTCGCCTGCTGGGAGATCATTGGCACCATACATGCCTGTCTCTTCGTCGGCGGTAATCAAGCCCTCGATAGGACCATGCTGCAAATCTTTTGATTCCATTACAGCCATGATTGTAGCTACGCCAAGTCCGTCGTCGCTACCGAGTGTTGTATGATTAGCACGTACCCAGTCGCCATCAATGATGGTTTCGATAGGGTCAGTTTCGAAATTATGCTTGCTGTCTGGTGCTTTCTGAGGAACCATGTCCATGTGCGCCTGCATAATAACGCCTTTGCGGTTCTCCATACCTGGAGTAGCAGGTTTGCGCATCACGATGTTGCCTGCTGGGTCTTGGAAAGCCTCTACACCTGCTTCTTTTGCCCAATCGAGCAAATAAGCCTGAATCTTTTCCAAATGTCCAGATGGACGTGGAACTTGTGTTAACTTGTCAAAGTTACGCCAGATTTCAACTGGATTCAAATTCTTAATGTCAGCCATAATATTTTTATTTTAATGTTAAATGTTCAATGTTAAGTTGGGCATACGCCCTAAAGCAAGAGGATTCTTCACTTCTTACTTTTCACTCTTCACTTTCCCGGTAAACGCCAGTGCTATCCAGGCATAGATTCCCAAAAGGACTACAAGCAGGGTTTGCACGGAGTGTACGATGAGAACGAAGAAGAGGGCATCGTTTGCCTGAATGCCATAGAGAATGAGCATTGTCTTGACGGCAAAATGCCAAGGTCCGGCTCCGTTAGGAGTTGGTACGATGACCGCTATGCTGCCCACGATGAATGTCACCAGACCGCACATCAGATTGAGATGGGAGGTTGCCTCGAAGCATTGGAAGGTGAGATAGTAGTGGAAGAAATAACTCAACCAGATGCCCAGTGTAAGGGCGATGTAGAGCGGTACATTTCTGACACCTTTCAGCGAGATGATACCTTGCCAGAGTCCTCCCAGTGTTGCTTTCACCTTATTATATATAGCGAGTCGCTTGAGCAGATAGTGAGCCAGGATGAGTACTGCTATGCCACAGATAGCTGTCACTATGTAACCTGTGGCTGTAAACTGGCTGAGTAAACTATCCATGCTCGTACCTGTTTTCTCAAAGAAATTGAGGAATACCGGAATCTGCATTACAAAGACCAGCGCCGTAATCAGCAGCACGAGGAGTGAATCAATGGCTCTTTCTGTAACGACGGTACCCAAGGCTTTCGGAAACGAAACATCATCCCATTTCTTCAATACGCCGCATCTGGCAAACTCGCCCGCACGAGGAATTACAAGACTCAGAGCATAGGACAGGAAGATGGAGTAGACGCTGATACTGGAGCGGGCCTTCTCGCCTAATGGTTCCAGCGACTGTTTCCATCTCCATCCTCTGAACACCTGGGCAGAGATGCCAAAAGGGAACGACAGCAGCATCCAGGTCCAGCTCATCTTGTGAAGCAGAACATCTTCTACTTGCTTAAAGTCGAATCCGCGATACATCCAATAAAGGATGGCGCCACCCAGAATGAGCGACAAAGCCACCTTCCATATGTTGTTTGCTATCTTCTTTATATCCATAATTAGATGCAAAGATAATACTTTTATTGACAATATCGTTCGAATCTGCATATTTTTAGCATAAATAAACGCTTGGGCGCCATTTATGGCTAAAAGTATAGCCTTTTTTTTAAGAAACAAGTGGCTCTTTCCCTTTTTTACCCAAAAAGATAAAAAAAATCGCATACTTCGTGTGGATTCTCAAAAAATAATCGTATTTTTGCAAAATATATAATATAAAGATAAGATATGAAAGCTGTAAAGCCTAAGAAGAATCTCGGTCAGCACTTCTTGACCGACCTCAATATAGCAAAGCGCATCGCCGATACGGTGGATGCCTGCCCGGATATACCTGTTCTCGAAATCGGACCAGGTATGGGCGTTCTTACCCAATATCTCGTAGAGAAACCAAGACCTGTCAAGGCGGTGGAAATCGACTCGGAGTCGGTGGCGTATCTTCATGAGAATTTCCCGACACTCAAGGATAATATTATCGGTGAAGACTTCCTGAGAATGGATTTGAACCAGATATTCGATGGAAAGCAGTTTGTACTGACAGGTAATTATCCATACGATATCTCATCGCAGATATTCTTCAAGATGCTCGATTACAAGGATCTCATTCCTTGCTGTACCGGAATGATTCAGCGCGAGGTGGCATTGCGTATGGCATCAGAACCAGGCAACAAAGCCTATGGTATCCTCAGTGTGCTCATCCAGGCATGGTATGATGTGGAATATCTCTTTACGGTAGATGAGAATGTGTTCAACCCACCACCAAAGGTAAAGAGTGCGGTAATCCGTATGACTCGCAACAAGGTGACTGACCTTGGCTGTGATGAAAAACTGTTTAAGCGTCTGGTAAAGACAGTCTTCAACCAGCGTCGCAAGATGCTCCGTGTAAGCCTCAAGCAGATGTTCCCGGGTGTAACCCCACGCGAGGATTTCTACACCACAGACATCATGACCAAGCGTCCTGAACAGCTCACTATCCAGCAGTTTGTAGAACTCACCAACTATGTGGGCGAAGAACTTAAAAGATTAGAATTAATAAAATAAAAACATATAATTATGATAGACGTTAAAGAAACTTTGAATTCTGCAGCAGAGCGTATGGAGATGGCAGCAATGTATCTCGCAGAGGAACTCTCTCATGTTCGTGCTGGTCGTGCTAATGTAGCCATCCTCGATGGTGTGCGCGTAAATAGTTATGGCAGTATGGTTCCTCTGAACCAGGTAGCTACAGTTACAACCCCTGATGCCCGTACTATCGCTATCCGCCCTTGGGACAAAAAGGCTATCAAGGATATCGAAAAGGCTATTATGGATAGTGGTGTAGGTATCACTCCTGAGAACAATGGCGAAATCGTACGTCTGGGTATTCCTCAGCCAACAGGTGAGCGCCGTAAGGAACTCGTAAAGCAGTGTAACAAGATTGCTGAGCGTGCTAAGATTGAGGTGCGCAACGTGCGCCAGGAAATCAAGGAGAAGTTGAAGAAAGCTATCAAGGATGGACTTTCTGAAGACTTGGAGAAGGATGCTGAGAACGATTTGCAGAAACTCCACGACAAGTACATCAAGCAGCTCGAAAACCTGATGGACGAGAAGGAGAAGGAAATCATGACAGTCTAAATCATTCTGGACTTACATTATTTAATAAGTGATAATGAGAGGACTCGTTATTAAAAATACAGGCAGCTGGTACACCGTCAAGACAGACGATGGCCAGCTGATTGAAAGTAAAATCAAGGGCAATTTCAGATTGAAGGGCATCCGCAGCACCAATCCTGTGGCTGTAGGTGATTATGTGCAGCTTATTACCAACCAGGAGGGTACGGCATTTATCTCTTCTATCGAAGACCGCCAAAACTATATCATTCGTAAATCACCTAATCTCAGTAAGCAGAGTCATATTCTGGCTGCTAATGTAGACCAGGCACTGCTTGTGGTAACGGTGAATTATCCGCAGACTTCTACTACCTTCATCGACCGATTTCTGGCTGGCGCTGAGGCCTATAGAGTGCCTGTTATCATCATCTTCAATAAAAGTGATATACTTTCAGAAGAAGAATTGCATTACGAGAAGATGATGTGTACGCTCTATGAGACCATCGGATATAAATGTATCGAATTGTCGGCAGCTACAGGCGAAGGTGTTGAACTGTTGCGACCTCTTATCAAGGATAAGAAATCTTTGTTGAGCGGCAACAGCGGGGTAGGAAAGTCAACTCTCATCAACCAGCTCATTCCTGATGCAGAGCAGCGTACCGCAGAAATCAGCGAGGCGCATAATAGCGGAATGCATACCACAACCTTCAGTGAGATGCTGGAACTGCCGGAAGGTGGTTATCTCATTGATACTCCGGGCATCAAGGGTTTTGGTACCTTTGATATCGAAAAGGAAGAGCTGACCAGCTATTTTAAGGAAATCTTCAAGTTCTCTCAGGATTGTAAGTTCTCTGACTGTACCCATACCCACGAACCGGGGTGCGCGGTAATCAAGGCGGTTGAGGAACATTATATTGCAGCTAGCCGCTATCAGAGTTACCTCTCTATGTTGGAGGATAAGGACGAAAATAAATACAGAGAGGCTTTTTGATAGGGAAGAGTGAAGAACGAAGAGTGAAGAAATTAAAAAAATCATATTAATGAAAGAACAGAAGGACGTCAGGCAGCGTATCGAAGAAGGTGAGTTCGCACAGAGTGCAGAAATCAGTGCGAGCTATCTGGATGAGGACATCTTGATTATAGATAATGTCAAGGTGTTGCAGAACCCCGACCCTATGAGATTCCAGATGAACATGATTGCATCCTGTCAGAGAGGTAGCCTGAAAGCTGAACTCAACGGACGGGAAATCGTGGTAGAGAAGGGCGATATATTTATCAGTCCGCCTAACTCTATTCTCGACATCAAAGAGGTGTCGGAAGATTTTGCATGCACAGCCATGTGTGTCAGCAATCACGGCTTGCTTGGCATTCTTCGTTCTCATATCTCGGTATGGAACCGTGCCATGTATGTGAGCAAGGTTTCGGTGTTGAAGATGAACGAGGTGGATATGGTATTCTATTCTAAGTTTACCGACTTGGTGCGCCTCTGTCTGGATCCGAAGTTCAACGACCGCAGTTCATGGAAACCATATCGCCGTGAGATTGTGGAGACGCTCTTGAAGAGTGCTCTCCTTGCCGTGAGCAATCTTTTGCTGACAGATCTCCCGAAAGAAACTTTGGGAACCAGTGCCAGCGATTTTTTTGATAAGTTCCTGGAGATGTTGCAGCAGAGCGAAATCAAGCATCAGCCTGTAGAATATTTTGCGCAGCAGCTTTGCATCACGCCAAAATACCTCTCCATCATCTGCAAGCGCCATTCCGGCAAGACAGCCATCGAGTGGATTACGGAGTATACGCTTGCTGATATCACCTATTATCTCCGTTCTACAACGAAAACAATCAAGGAGATTTCAGGTATACTGGGCTTCTCCAATACCTCATTCTTCGGTAAATATGTAAGAGAGCATCTGCACATGTCACCTCTGAAGTATCGTGAAAGTTTGAGAAAACAATAACAGCAAAATAAAAACTCGCAAATTCTAAAGAAAGAATCTGCGAGTTTTTTGTTTCTATCAAATAGGGTGGAGCTGGAGGGATTCGAACCCTCGTCCGCACAAGGAAACCATACGCTTTCTACATGCTTATTCCAGCCTTCGGTTTTCGAGGCATGACAGGACCTGGACCACCAATCATACCCTTATCCTCTAAAATTTCATCCATGCAACGAGGCGTACATGAACTATTTCCGATTTACCTGCACCGCTTGATCAACAAGATTCGGAACAACATCCGTTGAGCGATGTCTCGTTCCAGCACCCTGTGCTGGAATAAAGCTAGTTTACTATACTTCGACTAGGCAGCGAGAGCGTAGTTATTTTCGCCAATTAATTTTTTGTTCACTAGGATTAAGGAGGTAGCCAACGAGCCTCCGCATGCTTACGTACCATTTCATCTCGCCGTCAAATCCAGTCAACCCCGAGAATTTTCTGATATTGGGTGCAAAGATAAGGCGAAAATTTGAAACTACCAAATTTTTTAAGGAAAAAATCATATTAAAGATTCCAAATAGCTTAAGATGAGCGTTTTATGAGTTCTTGCCTTAAACATGCTAACCAAACTCTTAATGCAATGGCTGTAATAGCAGCCTCATTATCATTATTTTTAGGTATTGCATACCTTCTTAGAAATATGTACCTTTGCAGCCTGATTCAAGATAGTAATAATGATTATGAATATGCTAAATAAGAAAATAACTTGGAGAAAACAACATAAATGGTTAGGCATCGGTATGAGCTTTTTCATGCTGATGTTCTGCTTGTCGGGTATTTTGCTCAACCACCGTTCGCTTATCAAAGATGTGGACGTGAGCAGGAAATATCTGCCAAGTCGCTATGAATTCAAGAATTGGAATGGCGGGTTGCTGAGGGGAACGCTTGCCTTGGATGATGCCATATTGATGTATGGAAACGGGGGAATCTGGCAAACGGATTCTACAGCATCCATATTCAAGGACTTTAATAAGGGGATGCCAGCAGGAGCAGACTGCCGACAGATAAGAAATGTTATCAGAACGGATGATGGTTCTGTCTGGTCGGTATCTCCATTTTCACTCTACCGGTTGGGGAGTCACAAAATATGGAAAAGCGTAACTCTTCCAACAGAGCCGGAAGAGAAGTTGAGCGACATTTCGGCTCATGGAGATACGCTTTTGGTTCTCAGCCGCTCCTATGCTTATGTTTCCTTGCCACCTTATCAGAACTTCCACCGGATAGAATTGCCTATGCCAAAGGAGTATGATGGGAAGGTTACAGTCTTTCGTACGATATGGCTGCTTCACAGTGGAGAGTTGTTTGGCAGCATTGGTAAACTCATCGTAGATGGCATTGCCATCATCCTGGTGTTGCTCTGCATCTCAGGTCTTATCTTCTGGTTAAAGCCTAAACAGAAGAGGTTGCTTCGCTTTTCGCTACAATGGCATGACAAAATAGGCCGATATACCATCATGCTTACTTTGTTGATAGCCCTGACAGGTTGGTGCCTTCGTCCACCTGTGATGATAGCCTTGGTGTTGAACAAGATGCCGTCTATTCCTGGGACGACGCTTCATAGCAAGAACCCTTGGAATGACAAACTCCGTGTGGTGCGTTATGATGAAAAGTTCGGTGACTGGCTCTTGTCAACTTCGGATGGTTTCTTTTCCGTGAATTTCCAGACCGGAAAGTTGGAGTCCATCTCCAATACTCCACCAGTCAGTGTTATGGGATTGAATGTCCTTCAGCAAAACAAAGATGGTAAATGGTATTGCGGTTCGTTTAGTGGTCTCTTTGTTTGGGATAGAGTAAAGGGGACAACCGTTGATTATTCTACCGGGAAAGCTGCTTTAAAGAACGCTGGCGCACCATTCGGAAAAAAGGCGATAGCAGGTATGAGCCAGGATTTCTCTGATACGCCTGTCATTGCTGAGTATAATGAAGGAACCGACTTTGCGCCACAACCCGCTTATATGAACCAACTGCCCATGTCATTATGGAATGTGGCTCTGGAGGCTCATAGCGGTAGAATCTTCATAGGTAGTATTGCTACATATATATTTATCTTCGTGATGGGAATACTTGCTGTATGGTGCCTTTGGTCTGGGTATGTCATTAGACTGGTGAAGAAAAAATAAAAAAAAGTTTTAATGCGTTGTTTTAATTGCCATATTGTATGTGCAAATGGTTGATACTCAGCGTAAAAGTACGTATGGCAATTCTCGGAAAAGCGCCGGGAATTGCCATATATTGTTATAGTGAGAATTAGTACCCTCATTTTCGTCGCGACGTATCAGATGCTACGTCGTGACGCAGTTGTTGTTACGTCGCGATGTATCAGATGCTACGTCGGGACGTAATTTCTTCCGCATCTATGGCGAAGTTATGAATAAAGATTGTTCATGGCAATATATGGCAGATAACCCCTAAAAATAAAGAATTGCCATATCCCTAACAGCTTTGTAATCAGAGAGATTACTGGCTGATATGGCAATATGGCAATTCTTGAAAGAAAAATATTTAAAAATAAATCTTGTTATTTCACGCTCCACTCAAACAAACCGCAGGACAGAGTCTCTGGCTGCTTCAGTTCGAGCTTCACAGCCTTGGTCTTCACTGGGTCGAAATTCACGATACAGGCTACACCTCGCTTGCATGGATAAGCATCGGCTCCTGGAACTTCCTTCCAGTTGCCTGCCTCGTCCTGATAGTAGAGCTTCCAGCTGTCTGGTACCTTGCAACCGCCCCATGGCTGGTCGTCGTACCAATATACGGTGCTGGTCTTGATCTCCTTGCTCTCAGGGAAGGTGTAGGTAATCCACTCTGTAGTGTTCTTCTTTGGCCACCAGTGGATGTATGGGACAGAGCGGTCGTTCTCATCGGCTGGAACCAGTCCGTCGGTGATGCTGCTCTTGGCAGGCACTGGAGAAGAGAATTCTACCTTAGCCTGAGCTGCGAGAGTTGTAGGAGCTGATGGCTTTGCAGCCTTGACATCCTGTGGCAACCATACCTTCATATTGCCGTTGCCACGATGAGCCCAGGCGAAGTATGGGATGAGAGTCAGGGTCTGGTCCTTGGTGCTCAGCTTGCCGCTCTTGTCGTAGGCGAGGGTCTGCACGTTCTCGGTCAAGGTCTCCATGTTCTGACCCTTGTAGAGCGTCAGTACATTCTTATATTTAGGGTCGATGAAGTCATCGTACGAGAGCTTGCCCTCAGCGAACTGAGGCTCGCGGTTCTCCAGGATGCTCATGATGTCGAAGCCCTGGTTGTCTGGCCACTCTGCGCAATATACGATAGGACCACGCTCGATGCTGATGCAGCCACGGTCGGCCTCTACCTTGTTGTTGGCACGTACGGTGCGTGCCTCCATATCGAAGTGAACGCGAACCACATCGCCCTTCTTCCACTTGCGGTTGATGGTATAATAGCCATCCTCTGTTACCTTAGCCTCTACCTTCTTGCCGTTTACGGTGATGGTATAGCCCAGTCGCTTGCCGTCGCTGTAGTAGTAAAGGTCTGATGGTACTGGCTGACCCTTTACCCAGCCCGGGATGCGGATCTTCATACCGAACTGACCTGCCTTGTTGTCATCCACCTTGATGGCGATATCTCCGTTCCAAGGGTACTGTGTGTCCTGGCTCAAAGCCACCTTCTTGCCGGCTACTTTCAGAGAAGAAGAGTTGCTGAGGAAGAGGTTGACATATACATTCTTATCCTTTACGGCATATACATAGCCTGGGAGGGATGGTAGGAAACGGCAGATGTTGCTAGGGCAGCAGGCACAGCCGAACCAAGCCTGACGCTGGTGCTGACCCATACTCTCCAATGGGTTAGGGTAGAAGAAACCGCCGCCGTCCATGCTCACACCACTGATGAGACCATTGTAGAGGGTACGCTCCAATACATCGTAATATTTGCTCTCGCCATGGAGAAGGAAGAGACGGTAGTTGACATAAACATTGCCGATAGCTGCGCAGGTTTCGCAGTAGGCACTCATGTTAGGCAACTCGTAGTTCTTGCCGAAAGCCTCGCCATTGTTGGTGGCTCCGATGCCTCCGGTGATGTAGAGCTTCTTGCTCACGATGTTGTCCCAGATACGGTCGATGGCGTGGATATAGGCGGTATCGCCGGTGAGGGCAGCTACATCTGCCATACCAGCATACATATAGGTAGCACGAACGGCATGACCTACAGCCTCGTCCTGTTCCAAAACCGGTTTGTGGCTCTGAGAGTATTCCTGTTTGATAGATGTCTTGCCACGATAGTCGAGGAAGAACTTAGCCTCTTCGAGATATTTCTTGTTGCCTGTAGCGAGATAAAGCTTGCAGAGTGCCATTTCGGCAATCTGATGTCCCGGTACCACGCAAGCCTGTCCTGGGTTAGGACCAACCTCGCGAACCACGCAGTCGGCATAGCGGATAGCGATGTCGAGGAACTTGCGGCTACCAGTAGCCTGCCAGTGAGCCACGGCACCTTCTACCATGTGACCGAGGTTGTAGAGCTCGTGGCTCAGATCCTCTTCCTTGCTCCAGCGCTTGTCGCCAGCCCAGAAATGAGGATGCTTCGGGTTCTGTGTACGGGCGGTATAGAGATATCCGTCAGCCTCCTGAGCCGGAGCGATGATGTCGAGCACGCTGTCGATATATGCCTTGAGTTTCTTGTCAGGGTAGGTCTGGAGTACGTAGCTGGCACCCTCGATGGTCTTGTATGGGTCGGTGTCGTCGAAACTGTAGGGCATCAGTTTGCCTACATCATACTTCTCGCTAGGATGTGCAGCGCGTTCAAAGTTCTTGTATCTTCCCTCTGATTCGCATTTGCTGAAAGCCAGCGGGATGGTTACCTTGCGAGAGGTTTCGATACGCTGTCCCCAGAACGTATTGTTCCAAACCTTTACTGATGTGAAAGGCACCGGAGTGATAGGATAACCACCCGAGCTCTTGTTTACCTTTTGTGCCGAAGCAGGCATCAATGCCAATGCTGCCAAGGCTGATGTTACTAAAATCTTCTTCATGTATTGCTAGTTTATTTTGTTAGTTTTTTTGTAAGGAATGTATTCATCCCAGAGTTTCAATGAGTGCAGATAGCCTGAGAAAGGCCATGCCTCTTCGGCATTTTTGCCCAGAAGCATAAACTGCGATGGCTTGACGAGGAGCTGGATATCTTTCTGGCTGATGAGCTTGTCGTTGATGTAGATGCTCTCGATTCTGCCATCGAAGCAGACATATACGTGCTGCCACTTGCCTTCCAGGGTCTTCATCTCCTTGTAGCCGGCATCCTCATACCATCCGTAGTGGTTCATCACACCGCAGCGTGGTTCGGTGCCGTTTACCAGCATCAGCTTTTCCAGTTCATCGTGAGAAGAGGTGAAATCGGCTACGCATTCATTCTCGGCAATCTCCGGATTCAGAATCCATGCCTCGATGGTGTATGGTGCGTTGTCGCGGATGGTGGCTGGGAGCATGAAGTTGCTTCTGTAACTCTCCTTGCCGGTAAAGGCGAATGCCTTTTTGCCCTCTATGGTCTTGATGATGGCTGCTGTATCGTGCTGCGTCTCGAACTCGCCCTTGAGGTGAATATTCAGCGGGCTTCCGTTCTTGATGTAAGGCACGGTATCGCCCTCGTTGTAGTAGTCAGCGCTGATATCTACCACCAGTCCCTGACAGTTCTTGTCGGCTACTGCCTCACGCACGATGTTGCTCTGGGCATCGAAAGCCTTTTCTGCCGCCTCCTGTTCCCAGTTATAATAACGGAGATTGGTGAGAGTAAATTGCTTTTCGCCTGCACTAATTTCCAGTTTTCCTTCAGAAAGATTCAGTCGAGGATCGTTTTCATCTATCTGATGCCAGCTTCCGTTGTCGAAAGCTTGGGCGGTGAGGGTATGCTTGCGTGTCTTGCCGAGCTGCGGATGAGTCATCACCAGCTGGGCACCTGGTTGCAGGGTGATGGCATCTTTGCCAGCCATGCGCTCTCTGAGGGCGGTGCCCTGAAGGAGCGAGAACTTGCCGGCAAGCATTCCCTCGTTGTTATGCCAGGTTGTACCATCGAAATCGGCTGCTGTCAGGCCTAGCCACTGCTGTGGAGCAGAATCTTCTACGGAACCGTAAACCTTGATGTTCCAGATGGCGCCACCGAAACCATTCTTCTGTCCGCCGGTATAGGTGAGGCGGATGTACTGTGCCTTGGCATTTCCGAAATCTACCATCGGCGAACCTGCCAGACGGTTCTGTCGCTTGTCGGAGAAGGTCTGCCAGTGCTTGCCATCATTCGATGTCTCGATGAGATATTGATAGAACTGTGTTCCGTATTCAAACTGAGTCCAGATGCTCTTGATGCTCTGCTTCTTGCCCAGGTCGAGCTGGATCCAGGCTGGTCCGGTGGTGCGAGGGCGCCAGAGTGTGCCGTTGTTGTCATCAACCGCATATTCCGGACGGAAATCGTTGTCGTAGTAAGAGGAAACTGTAACCTTGGCGCCGAATGCGAGGTTCTTTGCTACCTTCATCTCCGGTTTCAGATCGAGACCTTCGTGGGTTGGAATGACCTCCTTGATGGTACCGTCTGCATTGAATTCGAGTTTGTCGATTGCCACCTGACGATGGAATCCACGGTTGGAATGCGGATTGTCATGGCGATGATATACGATGTAGTAGTTGTCGCCTTCCTGCAGTACGCTGTTGTGTCCCGGACCATGAACGGTTCCATCGGCATTGGTCTTGAGGATAGTTCCGTGGTAGGTGTAAGGACCGAGCGGACTCTTGGCTGTGGCGTAATCTACGCGGTAGCTGGCATCCTCGCAATGCTCGCAGGAGTAAAGGAAGTAGTAGATGCCGTTGCGCTTGAAGACGAATGGAGCTTCGAAGAAGTGAGTAACCTCGGTGTTCGGGATGAGCTTGGTCTCGCTGAACGATTTCATGTCAGGATTCAGCTTACCTGCTCCGCAACCGAAGCCCTTGTAGATGCCCCAGGTGCCCCAATACATATAGACCGAACCATCATCATCTCGGAAGGTCTGACCATCCAGGGTGATGGCATTCTTTACGAATCTATCCCGTACGAGCACGGCTTCGCTCTCGCCCAGCACATTTTTCCAAGGACCACGAGGTGTATCGCCCACACCCAGATGGAGCTTGCAAGGCTGGCAGTAGAGATAGTAATATTTGCCGTCGGCTTCGTTCTGCATTACATCCGGCGCCCAGATCCAGTGGCTGTCTGGCCAGTTCATCGGCATCAGGGTCCAGTTCTTGAAATCCTTGCTACACCAGAGCTGTGCCGGTCCGAAACCGGCTCCGCTACCGTCTGTGGTAGCATAAATATAATAGGTGTCACCAAACTTCTTGATGGTTGGGTCGGCAAAATAACCAGGCAGGATAGGGTTGCCGGCTCCCGGAGTGTTGTAAGTAGCTGCGGCAGCACCTGTCTCAGGCGCTGCCGCAGCTGCAATTACTAACAATGTTACAATTATATTTTTACTAACCATATGAACATCTTTTCTAAATATTTATTTCTTAATAAGTTTAATGACGAATCCACCGCCTGAAGCAAGATGAATCTTCATTTCTGAATTCTGATGGATGTCGTATTTCTCTATCTTGTAATCCTCAGCATCGTGGTTGGCATTGATGCCATCCTTCAATACGATTGCTTCGTAATCTCCAGCTGCGAGGAAATCAAACTTCAAGGTGAGTGTGCGCTCATCCCAGTTGCTCTGACCGCCAACATACCAGTCGTTGCCCTTCTTTCTGGCGGTAACGATATACTTTCCGATTTCGCCCTGTGGCACGATGGTCTTGTCGAAGATTACAGGCAATGAAGCGATGTATCGGGTATATGGTTCATCAGCTTCGTAGTTGGTAGGAGTGTCGGCGAGCATCGTAAACGGACTGTCCTGCACGATGTAGCAGGCTGCCTGGTGGCATCGGGTACCCATCGAAATCGGTTTGGTGTAGATTGCCTTCCAGTTATCTCGGGTTCCGTTTCTCATTGCTCCCGGTGTGAAATCCACCTGTCCTGCCATCATTCGGATGTATGGGAAGGTGACGTCGTAGAGCGGCATATCATTCTTAGCCTCCGTCCAGCGGCATTCTTCCATACCGAATACACTCTCGTAGTTGAGGATGTTAGGGTAGGTGCGGTTCAGACCTACCGGTTTGTAGATGCCGTGCAGGTCGAGGATGAGATGATGCTTGGCTGTACAGGCTGCCAGACGTTCCACCATTTCGATGGCAGTCTGGTCGTCGCGGTCCATGAAATCCACCTTGAATCCCTTGATGCCCATATCAGCATAGGTCTTGCAGATGGTTTCCAGATTCTCGTCCATCACGTTGAACACAGCCCAGAGCACGATATCCACGTTCTTGCTCTTACCGTATTCTATGAGCTTAGTCAACTGGATATCGTCTATTGGTTTCAGAATGCTTCCCTCTTTCGAGTTGTACCATCCTTCATCGAGGACGATGTATTCCAAACCGTGATTATGAGCAAAATCTATATAATATTTGTAAGTTTCAAAATTGATACCTGCCTTGAAATCTACCCCTTTCAGATTCCAGTCGTTCCACCAGTCCCAAGCCACCTTTCCCGGTTTGATCCAGGAAGTATCGCCAATCTTGTTGGGTGCAGCCAGGGCATACACCAGGTTGTTGGTCGGCATCTGTGTGTCGTGCTCTGTGATGGCGAAGATGCGCCAAGGATAATTTCGCTTGCCGGAGCTTACGGCGATGTAGTCGTGGGCACTCTTTACATGGCTCATGTGTCGCCAAGGGTAGTAAGCCATCTCCTTAGGATAAGGTGCAAAGGCGGCTCTCAGGATTCCCTTCTCCTGATCCTGTTCGCTGCTGTTGGCTTTCAGCCACATGCCCGGATACTTCTCCAGGTCGCTCTCCAGGATGGTGACTTTCGCCTTCCCGCAATCTATGGTTGCCGGCAGGAAAGCCAAATCCTGCTTAGCGGTATCGAGCCGTGTTTCGTGATAGACATTCTGGAATGCCATGGCAAAAGGCTTTTCAGGTGTCGTGGTATAAGGCAACCATGCCTTCTTGTCCTTGCCAAACTGGTAGGCGGCGGTTTCATTCAGAATGATGGTCTTGCCCTTTCGCTGGGTATAGAATCGGTAAGCCACTCCCTCATCGTAAGCTCTCAGGATGATGCCGAAACCATTTTTCAGTTTCAGGTTCAGTTCCTGATAACCTGTTTCAAAGTTTTGCTGACGATAGAATGGGGCATGGATGGTCTCCTTATGGTTGCTAAGCTTGTGGCTTGCTACCTTCGGGTTCTTACCCATGTCCATTCCATCGTTCAGCGTTACACCTATTGAAGACTCCTGTAAAAGAATGGAGCCGTTGTATTTAAATTGAAGAGAGAGATACTTGTTGGTGTTGAGTTCTGCCACGATTTTACCATCTGGTGATTTCACCAGATAGTTCTCTGCCGATACTGTTGCCCCTATATATAATAAGGTGGCGATGAAGAAGAGTTTTTTTACCATAACTTTCTAGGTTTATTGTTGTTTTGTCCGTTTTGTTGTTCGCTTGCTGGTAATGCCTGTATACCCAGATTACCACAAGTTTTTATTTCTGCTGCAAATTTACGAATAGAATTGTTTATGTAATGCAAAGAAAGTCCAAAATGATGAAAATATCGTATCAAAAGCCCCCTGTTAGACGATAGTTGCATCTTTGTGTACGATAATTTTAGGACTTCGTTGTTTTTTTCTGTTATTTTGCAGCCAGAAAAATAAACGAAACAATAATAAACCTAGAAGATATGGATTTAAAGCAGTTCACATTATTAATAGGAGTAGCTTGTTTGCCTGGAATGACAACAGCAGCCACGGTTTATCGCACTATCTCTAAGGTGGAGGTAATATCAGTGGATTGTCCGGTGGGCACAACTCCCCGACTTCCTAATCTCGTATGGGTAACCTATTCTGATGGTTATTCAGAGTATCGCCAGGTGCGCTGGGCTAACGCTCCGCTTGCTGATGAGCAGGCTGAGGCTGATGCGCAGAAACATCCTGCCGGGAGCCAATATGAGATAGGTGGTTTTGTGATTGGTGATGAGACTACTGACAATGGTTATCCTGTCAAGGCACAAATCAAGGTGGTGGCTGAAGGCTATCAGACTCCAGAAAAGGAAGTGGCTCATACCTTCTCACTCGCTGATGTGAGCATAGATGGTGACAACCGACTCACCCACAACCGTGATGAGGCACTCCGTGAGATCTGTTCCTGGGATGTTACCCAGCAACTCTACAACTATCGTGATACCTACGGACTCAGTACCGAGGGGTATACCAAGAGCGATGGCTGGGATTCGCCGGATACCAAGCTCAAGGGTCATGGATCTGGTCACTATATGTCGGCAATCGCACAGGCATACGCCGTGGCAACCAATCCTGAACAGAAGGCAATCCTCCGCAAGAACATCACCCGAATGGTGAATGAGTTGCGAGAGTGTCAGGAGAAGACCTTCGTATATAATAAGGAACTGAAGCGCAACTGGGAGGCTCGTGATTTCGCACCTGAGGCAGAACTCAGAGAGATGAAGGGCACCTGGACTGCTTTTGATGAGTATAAGAAGCACCCTGAACTTTATGGCTACGGCTATATCAACGCCATTCCGGCTCAGCATTGTGCCCTGATTGAAATGTATCGTGCTTACAACAACTCTGATTGGGTTTGGGCACCTTATTACAGCGTACACAAGCAACTTGCCGGTCTGATAGACATCGCTACCTACTTTGATGATAAGGAAATCTGCGACAAGGCTCTCCTCATCGCCAAGGATATGGGACTCTGGGTATGGAACCGCATGCACTACCGCACTTATGTAAAGCAGGACGGCACCCAGGATGAGCGCAGAGCCAAGCCGGGCAACCGCTACGAGATGTGGGACATGTACATCGCCGGTGAGGTGGGAGGTATGAGTGAATCGCTCGCCCGTCTTTCTGAGATGGTTTCCAATCCGGATGAAAAGGCAAAGCTCCTCGAGGCTGCCAACTGTTTCGATGCGCCTAAGTTCTATGATCCGCTGAGCAAGAACATCGATGACATCCGCACCCGCCATGCCAACCAGCATATTCCGATGATTATCGGAGCGCTGCGCAGTTACAAAAGCAATCAGAAGCCATACTATTACAATCTGGCTGAGAACTTCTGGAGACTGGTGCAGGGCAGATACATGTATGCGATGGGTGGTGTAGGAAATGGAGAGATGTTCCGCCAGCCATATACCCAGATTCTGAGTATGGCAACCAATGGACTGCAGGAAGGCGAATCGGAGGCTTATCCGGATATCAACGAAACCTGCTGCGCGTATAACCTCGTCAAGTTGAGCAAGGATTTGAACTGTTATAACCCTGATAATGCGCAGTATCTCGACTATATCGAGCGCACGCTGTACAATCAGATTATCGGTTCGCTCAATCCGGACCAGTATCAGACATGCTATCAGTATGCGGTAGGATTGAATGCCACCAAACCATTCGGCAACGAGACTCCTCAGAGTACCTGCTGCGGCGGTACAGGTTCTGAAAACCATACTAAGTACCAGCAGTCGGCATATTTCGCCAACGACAACACCCTCTGGGTAGGTCTCTATATGCCAACCACCCTCCACTGGAAGGAGAAGGGCGTGACTATCAAGCAGGATTGCCTATGGCCGGCACAGCATTCAGCCATCAAGATTACGGAAGGCGAGGGCGATTTCACCCTGAAACTTCGTGTACCATACTGGGCAACTCAAGGTTTCTCCATCAAGGTGAACGGCAAGGAAGTGGCAAAGAGCTATCAGCCTAGCACCTATGTAGAACTGGAGCAGAAGCACTGGAAGGTGGGAGATGTCGTAGAAATCGACATGCCGTTTAGTAAGCATATCGAATATGGTGCCGACAAGCTTTCGAGCGATGTGGCAAGTCTGGACGGTACTCCGCTGAAGACATCCTGGGTAGGAACCCTGATGTACGGACCATTGGTGATGGCGGGCACAGGCGCACAGACCTGGAACCAGGCTACGCTGAACATCGACTCCCGACTGAGTAATATTACTGTGGGCGAACCGAACGGCGTGACCACAGGCGCAGGAGCCAATCTCCTTACCCTGAAGCTGGATGGCAAGGAATTCCAGCCCGATTATTACCGCAACGCCAACAGTACCCACTACTACCGCATCAACCTGACCGATGCCAAGAGCATGAAGAGCAAGAAGGTGAAGATAGATTTCACCGAACTGAATTCTCTCCTGAATCTTGCCGCAGAGCGTAAGGCTGACCAGGAGAAGTGGAATGCCCTTTCGCAGAAGGTTCCGGAGTATGCTCCATGGGCACCGTTCGGCTATGAGCGCATGCAGAAGGTGATGACTCAGGCACAGGAACTGGTGGCAAAGGGCAAGAAGAAGGTAACCCAGGATGAACTGGAAGGTACTACTGCCATCCTGAACCGTGCCATCAACACGATGCGCCCTGGCAATCTTGCCGAGATGGAAGACCTCAGAGAACTTTCCGGTCTGCTTCGCCGTGCCGGTTGGCCGGATGACAACACCAGCGAGGAACTCAAGGAAGCTATCAGTTATGGCAGAATGGTTCAGAAATACGTAACCGACGGAAGTGGAACCCACGACATGATTCATGCCGCTGTGGGAAAACTGAAGAAGGCGATGAAACAATAAAAAAGATATAGAAACAACAAAACAATAAAACATTAAAGACAACAAAGACAGCATTTAGAATAAACAACATTTAAGTGTAACAAAATCGGCTTAAAAGACGAAAATATCGTCTAAATCGCCAGGTTTGGACGATATTTTCACTTTTTTAGACGATAATGTAGCATAATATACAAAATATTTTGTTACTTTGCAATCGAAATTTTTAAAAAACAATTATCAACCTAACAAACAATAGAAATGAGACAGACACAAAACATTTCAGGCTTTGTACATAGTCAAGCTTATGTAAAAGCCATCGCGTGTTTGGTCCTTGCATGTGGGGGGGGCATTACCTACTCTAGCTGCAAGTGAGACCTCATCAAGCCCAAAGGTAGAAAATGTTCAGCAGAACGAAGTTACCGTAAAGGGTGTAGTAAAGGATGCCAATGGTGAAGCAATCATTGGTGCGAGTGTTATTGAAAAAGGCAACGCCAAGAATGGTACTGTTACCGATATTGATGGTAACTATACCTTGAAAGTAAAACGTGGCGCTACCTTGACAATCTCCTATATCGGATATGTAAATCAAGAGACCAAAGGCGGTGATGTAACACTTCAGGAAGACATGAAGTCTTTGAACGAAGTAGTCGTAATCGGTTATGGTACCCAGAAGAAGGGTGACATCACTTCTGCCATTACAAGTATCAAGGCTGAAGACTTTACAACAGGTAAAGTGAAAGATGCTGCCGAGTTAATTAAGGGTAAGGTTGCTGGTTTGACTATTGCCAATGGTTCTGGTGACCCTAATGCAGAATCTACCATCCGTCTTCGTGGTGTGATTTCCTTGAATGGTAGTAACACGCCTTTGGTTCTTGTAGATGGTATTGAAGGTTCTCTTAGTACTGTAGCTCCTGAGAATATTGCAAGTATTGATGTTTTGAAGGATGCTTCCGCTGCTGCTATCTATGGTACTCGTGGTGCTAATGGTGTTATCATCATTACCACTAAAGGTGGTCAGCGTGAGTCTAAGACAGAAGTAAGCTATTCTGGCTATGCTTCTTTGTCTTCTTTTGGCAAGACTCTTGATTTCATGGATGGAGCAGATGTCCGCGAAGGTAAGACGGATTTTTCGGATAAAGGTTATGATACAGATTGGTTGGATGCTATAACTCGAACAGCATTTAGCCATAATCATAATGTGTTAATTCATGGCGGTAACAAGACTACTACATATTCTGCAGATTTTACTTATCGTAAGGACGAGGGTGTCTTTTTGGATACCTATAATGAAAATATGAAGGCAAGTTTCGACTTGAGCCATTGGATGCTTAACGATATGGTCAAGATTCAAGTAAATCTTTTGAAAACATGGCATGAGAATGGTCCTATCGATGCTGCTGGTCAGATGCTATATCGTCAGGCTATTATCCGTAATCCTACTGAGCCAATCTATAATGCTGATGGTAGTTATTGCGAGAATTTTGGCGTAAACTACTATTATAACCCATTAGGAATCATCAAGGAGCACAAGGGACAGTATAAAACAGAAACTACTCGATATACAGGCTCTCTTACTTTCGAACCAATTAAGGGCTGGCAGACTAAGGCTATGTTCTCTACTGATCGTTTCAATAATCATGATCAGACTTATTATACTTCTAAGTATTATAGTCAGGCTTCCGAAAACCATACTGGTTATGCTTCTCAGAACTATGCTACAGGTCAGACCGATAATTTCGAGTTGACAAGCAATTTCAACCATCAGTTTGGCGAGCATCGTTTTAATGCGCTTGCAGGTTACAGCTATCAAAAAGACACATGGTATGGATTCAGTGGCAGCAACTATGATTACCCTACCGATATGTTCGAGTATAACAATATGTATATCGGTGCAGCTCTTAAGAACGGTAAGGCGGGCTTAAATAGCTACAAGAGCGAGTCGAAGTTGATTGGTTTCTTTGGGCGTATCAGTTACGGCTATGCTGATAGATACAATATTCTTGTCAGTGTTCGTCATGAAGGCTCTTCTAAGTTTGGAGCCAATCATAAGTGGGGAACTTTCCCTTCTGCATCACTTGGATGGACTATCAGTAATGAAAAGTTCATGAAGGATGTAAAGTGGGTGAACAACTTGAAACTTCGTGCTGGTTTTGGTGTTACAGGTGTAATTCCTAATGATCCTTATCAATCATTGACTCGTTGGACATATGGTAGTAGCACTATAAATCCTACTTATTATTACGATAATAACAAATGGAATCTTGGTTTGATTGTAAATTCAAATCCAAATCCAGATTTGAAGTGGGAAAAGTCAACAGAGTTCAACATAGGTTTGGATTGGAGCATCTTGGGTGAGCGATTGAGTGGTACTATAGATGTTTATAAAAAGACCACAAAGGATATGCTTTGGTGGTATGATGTACCAACCCCACCAAACTACTATAAGCAAACTCTTGCCAATGTGGGTGAGATGCGTAACCAAGGTATCGAGGCTTCTGTTACGGCAGTTCCTGTTCGTACAAAAGACTTTGAATATAAAACAACAGTTACTGTTTCTCATAACTCAAATAAGTTGATCAGTTTGTCAAATGATCTTTATGAAACAGCCAATCAGCGTGATGAGGCTTATTTAGGTGAGCCAATTTCTATGTCTACACAGCGATTGGAGGTTGGTAAGTCTATTGGTAATTTCTACGGAATGAAATCTGTGGGTGTTTCTGAGAATGGCTTGTGGATGATAGAGAATGTTGAGACTGGAGAGGCTGAGGAGTTTAAAGACAATATGTTGTCTAATGACAAGTATCGTCAGTATTTAGGCAATGCTCTTCCTAAGGTGTATATGGGATGGACTAATGCATTCCGTTACAAGAACTTCGACTTGTCTTTGCAGTTCACTGGTCAGTTCGGGTTCAAAATCTTGAACGAGGCTCGTTGCTACTACGAAAATAACTCTATAGCATACAATCGCTTGAAGTCGGCAAATGATGAGCCTTACGGATGTGGATATAAGTTGTCTTCTGCACAAAAGCAGACTTTTGTCAGCTACTATCTGGAGAATGGTGATTTCTTGAAATTGAGTAGTGCAACTTTGGCTTATAATGTGCCTCTTAAGGAGAATAAGTATGTAAAAGCTGCACGTGTTTATCTTTCAGGAACAAACTTGTTTACTATTACAGGTTACAAGGGGTTGGATCCTGAGTTGACTAATAGTGATGTGCAAGCTTCGGGTATTGATTGGAGAGATAAGTATCCGTCTATTCGTACCTTTACATTGGGAGTCAATCTTACATTCTAACAAATTTAAGCGTTATAGATATGAATACTAAATTTCGTAATATATTATTTAGTACAATGCTGGGAGTAGCAGGATTGGCTACTACAGGATGTACCGATTTGGATGAGCATTTGTATGATACAATTGCTACCGAAAACCATGAGTTTACCAATGAGGAAATCATGGCTATGTTCGGTCCCGTATATAGCAGTTTGCGTGATGTATATTGGGGATGGTATAGTTATGCCGATATGATGGACCAATCTTCTGATGTTTGGTGTATTCCTTATCGCATTGGTATTGGTTGGGGAGATCTTTATGTGTCTATGCATAAGCACGAGTTCCATTCACAGATTGCGCATTTTAACGATACTTGGACTCGTAACTATGCAGGTATCAATGCTTGTAATAAGTTGTTGGGATATCAGCAGATTCAGGAGAATCCTAAGTTGGTGGCTCAGTTGAGAGGCTATCGTGCCTTGTATTACTATATACTTTTTGACTTGTTCCGCAATATTCCTTTGGATACAGAATTTGAGCACCCTGATGGTTGGTTACCAGAGCAAGCTAAGCCGCAGGAGACCTTTGATTTCTTGGTCAAGGAATTAAATGAGATTGCAGACGATTGTGGCACAACTATAGAGATGGGCAAGCTCAACAAGTATGCCATCCATATGATTTTGGCCAAAATGTACTTGAATCATAATGCTTGGTTCCAGGATGATTCCGACAATAGCTGGTATGGTAAGTGTATAGATGAACTTAATCAGGTAATAGAGGGTCCTTTCTCTTTGGCTTCTGCATATTCTGCTAACTTTATGGATGATATCTCGGGCTCTCCTGAGATAATCTTTGGTATACCATTCGAGAATAAGTATGCTTCAGGTAATTATATGGCAAATATGTGGATGCACGTAGCTGGTAAGGCAACTTGGGGCTTTGATGGTTGGGCAACAGGTGGTGCTGCTGTGATGCCTCAGTTCCTTGATACTTATGATAAGGATGACTCTCGTTTTAAGGATTGTTGGACTGGTGGTCAGCAGTATGATGCTTCTGGTGCTCCTATTTATTATGATGGTGAACCTTTGGTTTACACTAAGGAGTTACACAGTATAGATAATCCTGGTTGTTATCCTTTCGAAAGCTACCGTTTAGTGAAGTATGAAATCAAGGGTGGTGAGTATGGTTCTTCATATGATGATGTACCATTCTTCCGCTTGGCTGATGCTTATATGATGAAGGCTGAGTGCTTGCTTCGTCTTGGTGGTTATAAGGGCGAAACAGAGCAGACTGCAGCAGATTTGGTTACCAAGGTTCGTGAGCGTAACTTCTTGAACACCCCAGAGAAGGCAAAGGTGACCGTGGAGAAATTGAAAGGCGGTAGTGTGTATGCATACGGACACCGTGAAAACCAAGGTAAGATGGGCGAAGCTGACAAATGGATTATTACCAATGAAGGTGGACAAGACATCGAACTCGGTGGAATGCTCGATGAGTTGGCTTGGGAATTTGTAGCAGAACATCATCGTCGTCAAGATTTGATTCGTTTCCACATCAAGGGTTCTAAGGAAAATGTCTATAATGGTAAGTCTTGGTTCTGTAAGGATGCTAATCCTGATAAGACCGATCGCCATAAGGATATATTCCCTATTCCAAAGTCGGCTTTGGATGGCAACCCTAAGTTGAAACAGAATCCTGGTTATGCTGATAATAAACAGTGATAAAGTAAAAACTGAAAATAATAGTACAATATGAAAAAGATATTTTTATATACAATGTTAGCTTGCATGGCCGTATCATTCGGCTCATGCAGCGACGATCCGATGGATGCTACCGAGAAGCATGTATATGGAGAAAATGAGAATCCATATTTGCGTACTGATGCTTCTGCAACGATAGCATATACAGCAGAGTTTAGAGAAGGACACATTGCTTCTCAAACTATTAGTTTGACTGATTATGCTGAAGTTATTCAAACTAAGCTAGGTATGACGGTAGATGACTTGTTGTCTGCATTGGAAAGTGGAAAGGCAGTGTTCTATAATATCAATACGGCTCGTGGTCAGTGGAATAAAACTGCTCCAACAAAGGGAAGTACTGGTTGGTATTATGATGCAGATGGCTTAATCTGTGAACAGGCTTCTGGAGTAGCTAGTATAGAACTTGATAAAAGCAAGAAAGCTTTAGTAGTCGAGGTTCCTGATAATTCTACAGCAGGTTTGTCTATTGCGGAAAATGTAGGTTTTGCAATTAATAATGGTAAGAATTATGATGATTATGTAAGATTTAATATTCCTATATCTGTAACAAATCCTGGCTTGATAATCGCAAGCCTTGAACTTTCAAATGAGGCATTTACTCCTTCGCTTGTAGACTTTACAAAGTCGCAAGAGTCTATTGAAAAGTGTTTAGGAATATCATTCTCTCAATTCTTGAAAGATATACAAGATGTAAATGGTCCTATAGCTATGTATATGGTTAATAACGAGACCGGTGAGTGGGATACAACATCTAGTTATACAGCTAATGGTCTGGGATATTGGGTAACTGATAAGTATCAAGTTTGTAGTTGGGGTACAGATGGTATATCCTACTATGCAGAAACTGATACCTCAAACAAAGGCGTAAATATTGGACATATTGGTGTTGCTTCAGGAACAAAGTTTGAACTTAACTTTGTATATGCTATGAAGGATGATCCTCAGAATAAGTTCATCCAATTTAAGGTAACAGCAATTGTTAAGTAGGTTAATCTTAAAGTGGGGGATATATAGATATCCCCCTCACTTTTTCAAATTAATGTCAGTGTAAATGTTTTTTTAGTATAAAATATTGGCTATGAAACGATTATTTTCAATTTCTTTTTTAAGTTTGTTACTGTTGTGTGTGTGTGCTTTGTCTTCTAAGGCAGAAGTACAAAGTGATAGAACTTTATATGTCTATGTTCAAAGTGTTCCATCTACTATAGGAACAATTCGTTTTGCTTCGCCAGCAGTTAAAACGGCAAGCTTTCGTGATAATGCAATCATCAAGATGGATGATTATTTGTATGTTGGAACCCTTTTGTTGGATTTTGATGTGTCGGGAATCAATGCTTCAAAAATAACGATAACGTGTTATGATATAAATTATACAAAGACAATTCCTTTTTCTAGTCATGTTCAAGAAGCAATTCCGTTGCCATCGCCAATGTCGACCTCGGTTTATATAACATTTAGTAATTAATATTACAAAATGTAGATTATAAAAAGATATTTTGATTATTCGTGTTCTGTGACAGACATTTTCCTTATGTCTAGTCAGAAACAGTTTTTCTATTTTTTAGAGGCAATACAATAATACTCTTTCATAAACCTAATTACTTTTGTTATGTTTAAATTCATTTTAAAACAGAAAGTTTATCTATTCCTAGTCTTGATGATAGGAATGATAGCATCATGTAGTAGTGATGATGATATGGTAATCGGTGATATAACTTCGCCTACTGGTGAATTGACAAAGACGATTCCTTGGGATGAGACAGAGGCAAGCATATCTTTTACAGCAAATTCTGCTTGGGAGGCTAGTGTCGCAGAAGTTGGTACCCGTGCGGCAACTTCTATTTCTTGGCTAAAATTAACTGTGCCTAACGGTGGCGCAGGAGATGTTAAGATGCCTTTGTTCCTAAGTAAAAACGATAATGAAACTTATCGTGAGGCAGAGGTTACTATCAAATGTGGTGAGAAGAGTGTTGCAGTAACAATCCGTCAAGAGGCAAATCCTGATGCCGTAAAGATGATGGATGCTTCTGCTATTAGTAATTATAGTATGTATATCACTCCTGGTACTTGGAATGAAGGATTTGAAAAGGGACCTGATTATATGCTCCGAAGCGACGCCAGATGGTCGTGGTGGAGAATGAAGCAGAGTGAGCACTTCTTTGTGTTTTGGGAGCCAGGATTTGGAGATGATCCTAATGCTGAATCTGTACCGGAGGCTTTGCGTGTGGATATTGATGACTTGTTGCAGAAGGCTGAGCAGTTCTATAAGACCAATGTTGAGAAACTCGGTATGGCAACTGTCGGACAGGGAAAATCGGTTCTTGATAATCATAAGATGCAGATTTATCTCCTTTATCAGACTGATTGGCTTGCCACTGGCTCTGGCTATGATGACAAGATTGGTGCTCTTTGGGTAAATCCATCTACCTGCAAGCCGGTTGGTTCAACCATCGGTCATGAGATAGGACACTCTTTTCAATATCAGGTTTCTGCCGACAAACTCTTCACGGGTGAGGTTACGCCAATAGATAGGGCTGATGGTTCCCAGCTTGTGCCTGCTGGTTTCCGTTATGGATTTGGTGAAAATGGTGCTGGCGGTTGTGCTTATTGGGAACAATGTGCCCAGTGGCAGTCGTTCCAGGATTATCCTAACGAGTGTTTTGACCAGGACGCTCATTATGCTGTTTGGCTCAAGAATCATCATCGCCACTTCAACCATGAGTTCATGCGTTACGCAAGCTACTGGTTCCAGTATTGGTTTACTGAAAAGCATGGCATCGAGTCATACTCCCGTATCTGGAAAGAAAGCAAATATCCGGAGGATCCGCTCCAGACTTATATGCGCATCTATTGCAACAATAGTCTTGATGCACTCTACAAGGATTTGTATGAGTATAGTGCTCATTGTGCAGACTATGATTTCAAGGCTGTGCATCAGTATAAGAAGGAGGCAGCCATCAATTATTCAACCAAACTGTATAAGAACGATGGCTACTATCAGGTGGCTTATACTAACTGTCCTGGTACAACAGGTTTCAATCTCATCCCGCTGAATGTTCCTGCTTCGGGCAAGGTAAGTGCTACGCTGGAGGGGTTGGCTCCTGGCTCTGCTTTGGCAGCTGGTGATCCTGGTACTGTGGTAGATGGAGATGGTAATGCCAAGAGTACTGTGACCAAGTATAATTCACAGAGCAATACTCAGCAGAATTATCGTTATGGTTTTGTGGCAATCACCAAGGATGGCAAGTCGCATTATGGCGAGATGCATACAGGCAAGAAGGGCACAGCAACCTACGAAGTTCCTGCCAATACCGAGCGTTTGTACCTCTGTGTGCTGGCTGCTCCTGATAAGTATAATCGCAATGCCTGGGATGATAATGAGACCAATGATGAGCAATGGCCTTATCGTGTGAAGTTCTCGGGTACAGACTTGCTGGGCAACGTGACGATACCTGAAGGCGACCCTACTGACGTAGAAACTTCACTTGAGGTAAGTCTTGACGCAAGCAGCGAAAGTTATCCTCTGCATACCTTCAATCTCTTGAATGATGGTGTTATGGAGAAGATAGCCAAGGCATTCAAACTTCAGCCTTCAGAGATAGCTGGTGCGACGTTGGATGCTGGAACAGTTAAGGCTGATGGATTCTCTGGTCCTGCCGATGGCAAGGTGGCTGTGGGCTTGACCAATCCTGATGGCAAGGTGTCGTATGCTTACTCTGCCAATGGCATTGGTTTCTGGATTGCAGCCGATGGCACAGCCAGTTCTTGGGGCGATGCTCCTATCTACTATGAGTATGATGCCGGTGGATATGGCTTGACCGTGGGGCATAATCCTGGTCACTCCGAAAAGAGCAAGACTTATATCATCAAACCAACGATGGTATATAATAAAGGTGGCAAGCTCCATAAGGCTGTTATTACCATTAAGATGAAATTCGCATAGTTAATATAGTTAGTTCCGTTGCTGACGTAAAACTGTTGTTTTGCGGAATGCAACGGAACTTTTTTTGTTTCTTCGCTTATATTGATAACGCTCTCGTTTCTCCTGTTTAATACGTACATATCCGAAGCGTAAGGTGTGTTGTCTTAATACTCTATAACTCATAACTTAAACAGTCATACTTCCACGTTTATTTGGTTCGAACATCTTGATTTGCATGGTTGCTGCCATATGCCGGCAATCACACGAATCTAATTCTTTAAGGTCTGATGCCATCTATCGCAAGCTTTTCAACAATGATATGCAGTATCTGATAGAGTGTAGTGAGAAAATCGTGAGGGATACCCCAAAATCGTGATGGATAGCGTGATGGATATTTCCGTTTTCGAAGTATCTATCACGCTATTCAAGTGTCTGTATATTAGTATATTAAGATGTGTAATACATATAAATCGTGATGGATGATAGATTATTACATAAAATTTGTTCATATGAAGACTGCGCTGGGTTACTGATATGACTGCATCAGGTTACAGATATGACTGCATTGGGTTACAGATATGACTGCATCGGGTTACAGATATGACTGCATTGGGTTACAGATATGACTGCATCGGGTTACAGATATGACTGCATCGGGTTACAGATATGACTGCATCGGGGTACAGATATTACTGCGTAAGCTAACGGAGCCGTATCCGTAGGCTTATCGAGACGTCTGCATCAGCTAACTGAGACGTCTGAACTCGCTTACTGAACTACTTGAGGTGCTTGGCTGAACAGCTTGAATTGCTTGACAGAAGTGTGATACAGCTACTTATTATGGACGCAAACTTGTCGCCCTGTAAGGGCAAAAGCTTTAAAAATCAAGGATTTATAAAGCTTTTGCCCTTACAGGGCGCCTTGCTGATTGCTATTATACCCAGGGCGCTGCCCTGAGCTAGGAGCTTTTGGGCCTTCAGCCTGTTCTTGAACCACATGCGAAAGTTCTGTTGTTTAAACAAGTCTCTCTATATCTTCTATTGAAAGGTCTGTACCTTTGGCAACTTGCTCTTGTGTGAGCCCCATGCCGAGAAGACGCTTTGCTGTGGCCAACTTTTCTTCGGCAATGCCTTCTACTCTGCCTTCTTCTCTGCCTTCTTCCTTCGCAGTATCGATCGAATTTTTTATATCTCGGTAAGCCTTGAGGCTGTCTTCATATTCTCGTAGCTCTTGTTTGAAACCAAAGTCGGTAAGTAAGCTGATATATCGTTCTTCTGATAATCTCATAATCTGTTCTTTTTATAGAATTCTTTTGGCAAAGATACGATATTTGTATCATTTTAGACGATATTGCGAGCGTTTTTGCAAGATTATCAGTACTTTTGTGGCGAAATAATAAATAACGCAAAAATCATAACCGAAATGAAACGAATCTTCTTATCGCTGATACTCACAGCGGCAACCTTGCCTTGGGCTACTGCAGTCCTGGCGCAGCAGGACCCATCTGAGGCTCCTGCCACCAGACCCGTAAATTCTGTTTCTGCACCACAGAAACTCATCTTTGTACCGGACTCTCTGAAATCCTATGATTTCAACAAGGATGATGAGAGATGGTGCTGGCGACATAGTGCACAGACCCAGAATATCGTGTATTTCTGGGAAAAGCCATTCGGAGACAATCCGCAGAATCCTCCTTCGCTCGAAGGTAAGCCGATGAAATTCGACCTGGGCAATCTACAAACTCAGGTAGAACGGTTCTACCGTTTCTTCCGCGATACCCTGAAGTTTTCTCTGCCGGGAAGTATCTGCGACAAGTATAAGATGATGGTGATGGTAAACTATTCGCTGGAAGGAACTGCTTACGGCGGAACTTACGATGACTTTATCGGCGCGCTCTGGGTAACACCTAACCGTATTCAAGATAAGAAACTCAACTGTCTGGCTCATGAGTTGGGACACAGTTTCCAACTTCAGATTATGGCAGACAAAACGGGCGAAGCCTGGGGTGGTAGCGGTTTCTTCGAGATGACATCCCAATGGATGCTCTGGAGAGTGAATCCAGAGTGGATAACAGATGAGAAGTATCATTTCGATGCCTTCAGACAGCTTACCCATAAGGGTTATCTGCATCTGGACAACATCTATCATTCGCCATACGTGATAGAGTGGTGGGCAGAGAAACATGGATTGGAAAGCATCGCCCAGCTCTATCGAGAGGGAAAAGTAGGAGAGGACCCGGTTGTTACCTACAAGCGGAAGTATAAGATGAGTCAGAAGCAGTTTAATGATGAAATGTTCGACTGCTACCGTCATCTCGTGAACTTCGATTTCGGTTATGCCCGCAAGGAGACCCGTCCTTATGCCTGCACCTTCGATACCAGGATGCTGAAGCAGAAGAATGGTTATCTCCGTCCGGATACAGCTTCGGTTCCTGAGAACTATGGTTTCAATGCCATCAAGTTGGAAATCCCGAAGGCTGGTAAGAAGGTTACTGTAGATTTCAGAGCCCTCGATGCCGAGGGTAAGGTGTTCAAGGCATCCAAGGACAAGATGGCACGAACCATAAGTTATCGTTATGGATTGGTGGGAGTAACCGCCGATACCGATGAATGCATCTACAGTCAGATGGGCGAAGCGATGAACGGAAAGGTTTCGCTTGTGGCTCCAAAGTCCCAGCCTCTCAAGGCGCTCTATCTCGTGGTGATGGGAGCTCCTTCGAATCATTCGCTCGATCCATCTTCCCGCCGTTTCCCTTATGAGGTAAGAGTGAAATAAGAGTGAAGTACGAATCGAATAAAAATCATCTATATAAAATAAAAAATATCATAGCTTATGAAGAATAAGACTTTATTATCGGCATCTCTTGCCCTGGTGATGGCGATGCCGGCAGCTACAGCTTCAGCACAGGGCACATTAGAAGATTACAACAGAGCCTATGCGCTGCGTCATCAGTTTTCTGCCGACTCCGTGTTCCATTGGGCACGCTCATCGGCTTGGTGCGATTCCACTCACGTACTGCATTATCAGATTTCTACTCCTCAGGGCAGGAAGTTTGTTTCCTATGATGCCGACAAGGAGGAGATGAAGACTTATGATTCGCAGGAAGCGATGGAGAAGGCGCTGGGCATCAAGCCTCGTCCTGCCAACAAACCTCAGTTTGGCAGACGCCATGAGCGCCATTGGATGGAGGTAGATGAGGAGAAGGAGGCTTATCCGGTACTTTCGCCCGACGGCAAGATGGAAGCCTACATCGAAGGTTACAACGTGGTGGTTCATGAGGCAGGAAAACCTTATACCGAAGCCAAGCGAATCCTCACCCAGGATGGTACCATCGGATGCTATTACAGCAACCGCATCCAATGGAGCCCAGACGGCAAGCACATCTTCGTATGCAAGCGTGTTCCGGTAGAGAAACGCTATGCCTACTACGTGGAATCTTCGCCTGCCGACCAGCTGCAGCCTATCCTCCACAAGCAGGAGTATGCTAAGCCGGGCGATGCCCTGCCACAGCACTATCCGGTCATCATCGATGTGGCTACCGGAAAGAAGGTGGAGGCTGACAAGCATCAGATAGAAAACCAGTATGAACTGGAGTGGATGCAATGGACACCAGACAGCAAGGAGGTGACGATGGAGTACAACCAGCGTGGGCATCATCTCTATCAGATGCTGGCGATGAATGCCGAAACCGGCAAGCTTCGTACCGTGGTAGAGGAGCGTGCCAATACTTTCGTGAACTATGGTCGTCTGTGGCGTCAGTTTATCAAGGATGGCAAGCAACTGCTCTGGATGAGCGAGCGCGACAATTGGAATCATCTCTATCTCTACGATGTGCAGAAATCGAAGGTTATCCGACAGATTACAAAGGGCGACTGGTTTGTTCGCGGCATCCAGCGTGTGGATGAAGAGAAGGGAGAAATCTATTTCTCGGCTAGTGGCGTGAACAGGAATGAGGACCCATATCTGGTACATTATTATAAAATAGGTATCGACGGCAAGAATATGGTGGCGCTCACTCCTGAAGAGGGAAATCATAGTGCCCAATATACCTATGATTACCGTTATCTCCTGGATACCTATTCTAAGGTGGATGCCGCTCCTGTTACCGTGCTCAGAGATGCGCAGACCGGTAAGCTCGTCAAGACCCTGGAGACGGCTGATATCGCTACTTTGAAGAAGCACGGATGGGTAGCTCCAGAGGTATTTGTGGCTAAGGGGCGTGATGGCAAGACCGATATGTGGGGCATCATCCAGCGCCCTACCAATTTCGATCCGAACAAGAAATATCCGGTTATCGAGTATATCTATTCGGGTCCGGGCGATGCCTATACTCCGAAGAGTTTCATGCCATACAACTGGTACACCACTTCGCTTGCCGAACTCGGTTTCATCGTAGTCCAGCTCGATGCGATGGGAACTTCCTATCGCGGCAAGAAGTTTGAGGAGGTTTGCTACAAGAATCTGAAGGATGCCGGATTCCCAGACCGTGAACTCTGGATAAAGGCTGCAGCCAAGAAGTATCCTTATATGGATGCTGATAATGTGGCAATCTATGGCTGTTCGGCAGGCGGACAGGAGAGTACCACCGCCGTATTGCTGCATGGCGATTTCTACAAGGCAGCCTATAGTGCCTGCGGCTGTCACGACAACCGGATGGATAAAATCTGGTGGAACGAGCAATGGATGAGCTGGCCTGTCGATTCCAGCTACGTAGAGTGCAGCAACGTGGAGAACGCCCATAAGCTGGAGCGCCCGTTGATGCTGGTGGTAGGCGAGATAGATGACAACGTAGATCCATCGAGCACCTATCAGGTGGTGAATGCCCTGGAAAAGGCGAACAAGGATTTCGAACTCGTGGTGATTCCTGGAGCCCATCATACCATGGGCGAACTCTATGGCGAGCACAAACGCTATGACTTCTTCGTGAAGAATCTGCTGGGTGTGAAACCGCCTAAATGGAGCGATGTAAAGAGCAAGTAATTCTGGTTTCAATCTGTTGATAGTGAAACTTCTCACTTGAATCATTATTTAAGTTTTGCCCTGAAGCAAACGGATAGTCTTACTTTTAAAAAGTAGCTATTTGCTTGTTTCGGGGCTTTTTTTGTTCTTTTTGTTGTATTTCTCGTTATATTTTTGTAATTTTGCGGCATTAAATTATCTAACAACAGAAAATAAAGACTCATATAATGAGAAAGATATCTACTCTAATGGTTTCTGTGCTCTGCATGATGATGCCTGTAGGGGCTGAGGCGCAGGTACCGACAGCCTTCGTCTCGAAAGGGGCTACGGATATTCAGGCGCAGCCACATTCGGTAACGCAAACCAACTCGGGTGCACAATTGGCTGCTATCGACCCTATGGTGCGCTCTATCACGATGGATAATGGTTTGCCGAGTAATGCTGTGCGTAGCGTGGTTCAAGGTTCCAAGGGATACATGTGGTTTGGTACAGATAACGGATTGTGCCGTTTTGACGGATACGATGTCAGAACCTATTATAATCCCTTTACGACTGTAGACCAGTTTGTGAGCGCCCTTACTGCTTGCGAAGAAGGACTGCTGGTAGGTTGCAATAATGGAGCCTATCTGTTCTCTAATGCAACCGACCAATTCCAGAAACTGAGTGATAAGATTACGGCGCCTGTCCTAAATTTCTCGCTTGACGGCGATCAGAATGTTTGGATTTCTACTAGCGGACAGGGCGTGTTCAGATACAATCGGACTACTCACGAACTGCATCAGTATCCGATGAAGAATATTCAGGGTAAAGTGAAAAGTACGCTGGTTGATGCCAACAACCAGGTATGGATGCTCTGTAACCAGGGTGAAGCCAGCATCTATCATCTCAACAAGTCGACCGACCAGTTTGAAGCATTCCCTCTGAAGGGCGATGCAACCATGTTTCACGGCATGGCGATGCTGGCTACTTCCGATGGCAATGTTTATGTCGGAACCTGGGAAAACGGACTTTACAAGCTCAACGCCGATGGTAGTGCCGAACAGCTCATCAGCGGAACCTTGAGTAATGCTGTTCATCATATCCACCAGCTTTACAGCAACGACAACAAGTCTCTTCTCATAGCCAGCGATGATGGATTGGTGCAGTATGACATTCAGAACCGTATCTGGCACATGTTGTCGGAAGTCAACAATCCGAGCCGGAGTACGAGCGAGCGCTTTGTTTATGGTATTGCGGGCGATAAGGAAGGCGGCATCTGGGTTACTACCTTCTATGGAGGTGTTAGTTATCTTCCTTCTACGAGTATTGAAGAACGTTTCCGTGCTTACTCAGCCCGCCAGGGGGGATTGCGCGGTAATGTGGTAGGAAGATTCTTCGAAGACCAGCAGCATCGCATCTGGATAGCTACCGATGATGCCGGACTCGACTGCTTCAATCCCCAGACCAACAGTTTTGTTTCTTATCCGGGCAAGGCGGCTATGGGCAAGTATAATGTACATGCGCTCTTTGCTGATGAAAACGATCTGTGGGTGGGAACCTATGGTAATGGTGTCATCAGAATGAACATGGCTACCGGAGCGCAGCAGATTTTCCAGACCGATGGAATGGCTTCGGGAAGTAATGCCTATTGTATTTATCGCGACCGAAAGAACCGGCTCTGGGCGGCTTCGATGGATGGAGCCAGTCTTTTTGACGAAGGTCAGCAGAAGTTCAGAAGAATCAAGTCGTTCAAGTCGCTTACCATCGATATCAAGGAAGATCCTCAGGGCAACGTATGGTTTGCTACCCAGGGAGGTGGCTTGTGGTGCTTGGGTAAGAATAATGCCTGGAAACAGTATAAACATGTAGAGAATGATTCTACTTCGCTGGTGAGTGATCAGGTGAACTGTCTGACTATTGGCGAAAAGGGGCAGCTCTATGCTGCAACCGGCGACGGACTCTGCGAATTCCTGCCTTCTAAAGGTATCTTCCGCCGTATCTCCATCGATGCGCCTAGTCAGGATTTCACGAGCCTTGTCATTTCGCAGGGAGTAATGTGGATTTCTACAAGCAAGGGAATTGTGAAATATACGCCGGGTGAACCTGTCCAGCTATTCAATAAATATGACGGACTCACCTGCGACCAGTTTATGCCAAATGCCGGACTCCTGGCTTCTGACGGCAGAATCTATTTCGGTTCGACAAGAGGTTTCAACTGCTTCTATCCATATCTCGTCAAGATAAACCAGGTAGCTCCTCCTGTGGCAATTACCTCGGTAGAACTCTTCGGAAAGCCGATAGAGGCGGGAAGTGACCAGCTGGACAAATCTCTGAGTCATGCTGCAGAACTCAATCTGTCTCATAATGAGAATACCATCAATATCTCGTTTGCCGCCCTGAGCTATGTCTCGCCTGAGAAGAACCAGTATGCTTACAAGCTCGAAGGTATCGACAAGGATTGGATTTATACCCACGAGCATCGTGCCAACTATACCAATCTTCCTGCCGGAACCTATACCTTCCTGGTTAAGGCAACCAATAATGATGGTGTATGGTCGAAGAATGAGGCAAAACTGAAGATTGTGGTTCATCCGCCGTTCTGGTGGTCTCTGCCAGCCAAAATTCTGTATCTTCTGCTCATCGGTTACGCAATCTACTGGTTCATGCAGAGCCGGTTGAAACGTGAGAAACTCCGTCATCAGGAAGAACTCGACCAGTTGGAACTCAAGCAGGATCAGGAGATGAGAGATGCCCGCCTGCAGTTCTTCACGATGATTGCCCATGAAATCCGTACGCCGGTAACGCTTATCATCGGACCTTTGGAGAGTCTGAAAGAGCATTGGAAACAGGTTTCCGGAAAACTTTCCGATGGTGAGACTATCACGCAGACGCTTTCTGTTATCGACCGTAACGCCCAGCGTTTGCTCTTGCTCGTCAATCAGCTGCTCGATTTCAACAAAGTGCAGCAGAAGGGCATGCAGGTTCATTTCCGTTTGAACAACATTTCGAAGCTGATGCATGCTGTGGCAGAGCGCTTTGCTCCTACCTTCGAGCAGAAAAGCATCCGTCTTGATGTAGATTATCCAGCCCATGAGCTCGTGGCGATGATTGACCAGGAGGCCATTACCAAGGTTATCAGCAATCTGATGAGCAACGCCTTGAAATATACCGAGGATTATGTACGCTTGTCCTGCCGCCTGCTGGAGAATGGAACCCATTTCCGCATAGAGGTGGAAGACAACGGATTGGGAATCAGTCCTGACGAAAAGGAGAAAATCTTCGGAGTTTTTTATCAGGCACGCGACAACAAACCGGGAACCGGAATCGGTCTCAACATCGTGAAGAATCTCGTTGAGGCTCATCATGGTATGGTTGAAGTAGAATCTGCAGTAGGTAAGGGATCTACCTTTATCGTAACCTTGCCGCTCAACCAGATGGATGCTGTGGTAGAGAAGGCGGATGAAATGGTGAAGGAAGAAGAAACTGTTGCTGAGGAAAATCTGCTGACAGATGAAACTCCAGTTGAGCAAGGTTCTCAAAAGGCAGGCGTTGCTGTTGCCAGTCCGCTTCGTGAACCGGCAAAACCGGTGATGCTGATTGTGGATGATGATGAAGACATGCGCCAGTTTGTGAAGGCTCATTTCGAAAAGATGTATACGGTTTATACCGCCGACAACGGAAAGGATGCGCTCCGTAAACTGGAGAAACATCCTGTTTCGCTCATCATAAGCGACTGGATGATGCCAGAGATGGATGGTCCGGAGTTCTGCCGTAGGGTGCGTGAAAATTCAGAATATTCTCATCTGCCGTTCGTGATGCTTACGGCAAAGACCGATGATGCGGCGAAGACGGAGAGTATGAACTGTGGAGCCGATGTCTACATAGAAAAGCCGTTCTCGATGAAGTATCTTGAGGCAAGCGTAAGACAGCTTCTTGAGATGCGCCGTCTGTTGAGGAGTAAGTTCTCTCATACTCCGCTTGAGCCGATAGCAGAGATAGCTCAAACTCAGGTTGATAATGCGTTTCTGGAACGAATGTCTCGCATCATCGAAGAGAATGTGGCGAATCCGGAACTCAACGTGGCGTTCCTTGCCGAAAAGATGGGCATAAGCCGCTCTTCGCTCTTTAATAAGATTCGCGGTCTTGCCGATGTTACGCCAAACGAGATGATCCAGCTCGTGAAACTGAAGAAGGGCGCAAAGCTCTTGAAAGAAGGAAACTACCGCATCAGCGAAATCAGCTATATGGTAGGTTTCAGCAGTCCTAGCTATTTTGCCAAGTGCTTCCAGAAGCAGTTTGGCGTCAAGCCGATGGATTTCGTAGCTGCGGAATCGTAGGATAGAAAAACTATTCGGATAGAATAAAAAATCGCCTGGGTGCTCAGATGCATCCAGGCGATAGTCTTATTTGTAAAAAGCCTATTCTTTATTTCTTTGTGGCTCTGATAAAGAAACCGATGAGGCAGATGTAAGCCAGGAGCGAACAAACCTCAGACATCGGATTAACCCACCAGCTGTCGGCGATACTTACCTCGATGCCGCCAAACTTCAGAAGGGCGCTAACCACACCCATCAGGGCTCCACCGGCGATGAAGCCGCTGGCGATGAGCGTTCCCTTCTCACCACGTTCGCTGTTCACCTTGGCATCCTTGCTGCGCGAAGTAACATACCAGTTGATGACTCCACCCACGAGCAGAGGAACGTTCAGTTCCAGCGGAATAAACATACCCAGAGCGAAAGCCAGGGCAGGAATCTTGAAATAAGTCAGCACGATGGCTATCACGGCTCCGATGCCATAGAGCACCCAAGGAGCTCCCACGCCATTCATCAAAGGGTCGATAACCGCAGCCATCGCATTAGCCTGAGGAGCTGCAAGCGAACCCGATGCGAACCCGTAAGTCTCGTTGAGCAGCATCATCACGCCGCCCACGGTAGCCGCACTCACCAGGGTACCGAGGAATTTCCATCCCTCCTGTTTCTTAGGAGTTGTTCCCAGCCAGTAACCAATCTTCAGGTCGGTAATAAACGAACCTGCTACCGAGAGGGCTGTACAAACCACACCACCCATAATCAGGGCAGCCAGCATGCCGCCAGGACCTTTCAGGCCTACAGCCACCATCACCACAGAGGCGAAGATGAGCGTCATCAGGGTCATTCCCGAAACAGGGTTTGAACCCACGATAGCGATGGCATTAGCCGCTACGGTAGTAAAGAGGAAGGCGATGGCAGCCACGAGCAGAATGGCGATAATGGCGAAGAGAAGGTTGCCATCCATCACGCCAAACCAGAAGAAGAGGAAGGTTACGAGGATGGTAACAAGCGAACCGATAGCGATAATCTTGAAAGAGATGTCGCGCTGGGTGCGCTTCACGTTCTCATCCACATCGCTCTTGCCCTTCAGCTCCTTGGCAGCCAGACCTACGGCACTCTTGATGATGCCCCAGCTCTTGATGATGCCGATGATACCTGCCATGGCGATACCGCCGATACCGATGCTGCGGGCGTAGGCACGGAAGATTTCCTCCGGACTCATGGCACCCACGGTCTTCACGATGCTAGGATCCCAGGCGCTCAGCACGCTATCATGGAAGATAACGCTCATGCCCGGAACAATCAGCCACCATACAACGAGCGAACCCAGACAGGTGAAGAAGGCATACTTCAGACCGATGATGTAACCCAGACCTAATACGGCAGCACCTGTGTTTACCTTAAATACGAGTTTAGCCTTGTCAGCCAGGTCGCATCCCAGACTTACCACACGCGATGTGAAATTCTCGTTCCACCATCCCAGGCTGGCTACGATAAAGTCGTAAAGACCACCCACCAGTCCGGCTATGAGCAGCGGCTTAGCCTGGTCGCCTCCCTTGGCTCCGCTCACCAGTACCTGCGTGGTAGCCGTAGCCTCAGGGAACGGATACTTGCCGTGCATATCGCTTACGAAGTACTTGCGGAAAGGAATGAGGAAAAGAATTCCCAAGACTCCTCCCAAGGCCGAAGCCATGAAGATTTTCATAAACGAAGTAGTCATCTCCGGATATTTAGCCTGCAGGATGTAGATGGCTGGCAGGGTAAAGATGGCTCCTGCCACCACAGCACCCGAACAGGCTCCGATGCTCTGGATGATGACATTCTCGCCCAGCGCCTTGCTACGCTTGGTAGCGGTACTTACGCCTACGGCGATGATGGCGATAGGGATGGCTGCTTCGAACACCTGACCCACCTTCAAGCCCAGATAAGCTGCGGCGGCAGAGAAGATGACTGCCATTACGATTCCCCATGTAACCGACCATCCGTTCACCTCAGGATAAACCTTGCCAGGCGACATCAGCGGCTTATATTCCTCCCCGTCTTTCAGTTCGCGGAATGCGTTCTCGGGGAGTTGCAAATTGTCTTTTTCTTCCATTATTTCTCAATTCTGATGATATACTCACTCATGAAACTTGCACCTGGCTGCAGACGGTTCATCAGATACTTGTCCTTAAACTCGCCATCATATTCAGCCCAGTCGCTCAAACCATACCATGGCTCGATGCAGATGAATGGAGCGTGCTTGCCTGTTGGGTTCCAGATACCTACGGCTGGAGTCTTGAACTCGAGGGTTACATGAGGTTCGCCCTGCTCGTTGAGAATGCTCACCTGCTTAACCTGACTTTTGTCGAAGATAACAGCATCTTCAGCGAAAGTCTCCTCGTTTACTTCCCAGATACCCCTGTCGGTTTCTACGGTTTCCTTAGCCTGACGGTCGATGCATCCGCCTACGTTACCATAGAGACGAACAGGAGCCTCGTTGTCGAGTTTCAGGGTCGCCTTCATTTCTTCGCCCTTCTTGCAGCCAGGAACCATGAATGCTGGGTGACCGCCAATCTGGAAGAAGATTTCCTTGTCGTCGGTATTCTCTACGTGCCAGATGACATGAATCTCGTTGCCCTGCAGGCGGTAAGAGATGGCAAGGTTGAAGTGGTAAGGATAGTTCTTCTGAGTCTCTTCGTTGTCGATGAGCGCGAAGGTGAGGCGGTCGGCAGTCTTGCCAACGAGTTTGAACTCTGTATCGCGTGCGAAACCATGGCGAGGAAGGTGATACTCCTTGCCCTCTGTGCGATAAGTGTCTTTCCACAATCCGCATACGATAGGGAAGAGGATAGGAGAGTGGCGGTTCCAGTATTTCTCGTCGCCATCCCAGAGATATTCATTACCATTAGCATCCTTGATGCTCTGAAGTTCTGCTCCGAGAGATGAAATCTCAAGTGTGAGCTGATCATTCTTAATCTGTTCCATTGTTATTAATTCTTTTGTTTAGTTTTTAATGTTTCATCTGATTATCTTTTTTCAAAGATATTGCAAAGGTACAATTTATTTTCGTAAAGCACAAGAAAAGAGCGTTTTTTCTCAGATATTACAATATATTTATACGATTTTGTTAGCTTATCTCGAATATTTGCTGTAACTTTGTAGCCCGAAATAGATAGATAACAAGAAGTATAAGAAAAAATAGTATTTAATCTAATGACAAGCAGTAATAAAGTTAAAGGCTTTGCGGCGGGCATTGTTGCCGCAGTATGTTATGGTACTAATCCTTTGGGCACGCTCGAACTCTATGGCGACGGATTCAATTCCAGTTCTGTACTCATCTATCGTTATCTCTTGGCGGTACTGATGTTTGCCGTGGTGATGCTGTTCCGCAAGGAGAGTTTCAAGGTGAAGTGGGGACATCTGATTCGTCTTGGCGTGCTGGGCTGCATGTTTTCGCTCTCATCAGCTACGCTTTATGTCAGTTTCCATTATATGGCGGCAGGTATTGCCAGTACCATCCTCTTCGTTTATCCTATTATGACGGCCATCCTGATGACGGTCTTCTTCCACGAGAAGGTAATGTGGTCTACCTCGCTTGCCATTCTTCTGGCGGTATCGGGAGTAGGATTGCTCTATCAGGGCGATGGAAACGATAAGTTGAGTACGGCGGGTTTTGCCCTCGTCATGTGTTCATCCCTGCTCTATGCCCTTTACATCATCTCCATCAACCAATGGAAGAATCCGGGCATGTCGAACATCAAGTTTACCTTTTATATATTAGTCTTCGGACTGCTTACGATGTTTGTCTATTCGTTTATTGCAGGCGAGCCGATACAGATGCTTCAAACGCCTAAACAATGGCTCTGTGCTGCCCAGCTGGCTTTGTTGCCAACGGTATTGTCGCTTTTCTTCATGACCATCTCCATCAATCTCATCGGCAGCACGCCAGCCGCCATCATGGGAGCCCTGGAGCCTGTAACGGCGGTAATCATCGGCGTCTGCGTCTTCGGTGAGAGTTTCTCTCTGCAGCTGGCGATAGGCATCCTCGCTATCCTGGCTGGCGTAACGATTATCATCGCAAGAAAGAAAGGGTAAAAAGGCTATTTAAAGGTAAAAAGGTAAAAAAGTAAAAAGGTAAAAAAGTAAAAAGCCTAGCGGGGTTGCGTGTCATCCCTCTGGTTCCCGTTCCCAGCGATTCCATAGCTGGTCCCCATAAAGGTAAAAAAAGAAGAAAAAATCCTCGCTCGAAAAAGAACTCGAACGAGGATTTTTTTCTGTTCTAGCCGCAAGCAAATAGGCTCGCGAGCCGCCAGTCGTTAAGATGATTATCTCAGGATATCCTTCAGCGCAAAGTTGGCGAGGATGGATGTTGACTGGCTCAGCATGCGGATGAACTCCTGGGCTGAGTTTTTCATGTAAGCATCTTTCAGAATGTGGATGCAACCATCCATTTCGTTGTCGGCTGCATCGATAGGAATCGCCTTCAGGCCGTTCTGCAGAATGGTGGTCGATTCGGAGAGAATGGTCACCAGATTGCTGCGGCTCAGAAGGTCGAAGATGATGTTTACATTATTCACCTCTACCATAATCTTGTAGTTCAAATCTTTGCCCTCTACCATGTGATCAAAGGCGTTGCGTGCCTGCAGACCCTTGCAAGGAAGGATGAGGTCGTAACGCTCCAGATCGGAAAGCTTGACCGATGAAAGGCGCGCCAGCGGATGATTCACGTTCACGATGGCGGCAAGACGGTTGCTGAAAATAGCTCGGCTGTCTACCGCCTTTTCGTTCTTCAGAGGCTTGAAAGCCAGAACGAGGTCGAGTTCGCGCTTCTTCAGTCCGTCCATCAGTTCCTGCATGGTGCGGTATTGGATGTTGAGCTTTACATGAGGATAGGCGTGGAGAAAGGCGATGAGCGTCTCGGACATGATGTTGCTGAAGGAGAACGTTACGCCGATGTTCAGTTCGCCTGTAAGCATTTCCTTCAGATCGTTCATGTGGTCTACACAGGCTTCGGCAGAATTGACCGCGTTTTGGGCGTAAGGTCTCAATTCCTTGCCCGCCTCTGTGAGGTAAACCTCATGAGAATTGCGCTCGAAGAGAGGCAGACCTATCTCCTGTTCCAGATGCGAAATCTGTTGTGAGAGGGTGCTCTGGGTGATGTATAACTTGCGCGAAGCTTCTGAGAAGTTGAGCGTCTCGGCTACCTTCAAGAAATATTTCAGTTGTCGTATTTCCATATTGTTCCTTTATTGAAGCTATCGGCTATAGAAATAACCGATAGCTAAATTTGGGTGCAAAGATAAAACATTTATTTTAATATCCTTTTTTTTTGAAGAATAAAATGATGTTTTATCGCATCTCTACTTCTTTTTATCCGGTTATCATCCGATGAAAACCTGATTATCATTGGATGAATTTCCGATTATCATCCGATGAAAATCAGATTTCTAACCAGATGATTATTTGATTTCTACTTCGTGCAAATCTACGAATTCGCCATTCTTCTTCTTTCTTTCTACCAGCATGGCAAGCAGCTTGCGCTTGCGGTCGTCGGCGATGAAACGGCGGAAGAATACGTTTGGAATTGCCACACCCAGGGCGATGCAGATGATGACGAGCGAAGCCTTGATGAGGTTGTTCATACCTACGGTTACTTCGCCTACCACGCCGTGCATGTCGATGAAGGCGAACAGGGCACGATACATCAGAACTCCCGGTACCATTGGGATAACGCTAGGAATGGTGATGCATTGGTGAGGGGTATGGAACCAATGGCGCGCCTTGATCACGATGATGCTGATGAGCGCAGAACCGGCAAGCGAACCGATGCTCAGACCCATGTCGAGACCGATGTTGCCGTTAGATGGACCCAGGTTGACGAAATTGCGGAAGCAAACGGCGATGATACCGCCCACAGCTACAACCGGCAACAGACGGCGAGGTATGCTGAAGATGGTAGAGAAACCCATGGCCGATACGGCAGCTGCGATGGCAAACTCCCAGTATTCGTGATGAGGAGTCATCGTAAGATCCTTCACGAAGTTGTCGATATGGCAAACCTGGATGGCAAAGGCGATACCGAACGCCATCGCGAAGATCATCAGCAGGGTGTTCAGGGCACGAACCATTCCCACCTCAATATATCCGTCGAGCATATCGCACACAAAGTTGATGAGTGGAACTCCCGGCACGATGAAGAGGGCACACGCCATCAGCGGATGCCAAGGGGTATCTGAATGCATGAAGGCTGGAACCGCTTCGGCAATCGATGGGTTGAGCGAAAGGAATGAGGTCAACCAGGCTATCAGAGTGGCTACGAAAGCCGAAATGCCGATGGCTACATAGTTGTTGCAGCCCTTGGTTGGCAAGAACATTCTCAGGCGGAAACCCAGAATGGCTGCAAGCGAACAGAAGAAGAAGGCTGGCCAGTCGCAACCGAACTGGATGCAGAATCCGCCGCAGGCAAAACCGCCGCCGATGGCTACCTGCCAAGGGGTAAAGCTGCGTGGGGTGGCCTTGATGTCGTTCAGGGCCTGCTCATACTGTTCGAGTGAATAGTTTTCCTTGATGGCCTTCCAGGTGAGCTTACTTACCTGGGAAATAGAGGTGAGGTTGATGCCGTGCTTCTCGCATCTCTGGAACTTGGAGAAGGAGTGCACCTCGTCGCTATAGTTCACCATCAGTACATTCCAGTTGATGTAGAAGTGCATGTAGCGTTCGTCGAGTCCGAGGAAAGCTGCTGCACGCTTCATGGTTCGCATGATGCGGGATGTGTCGGCAGCACTCTCCATGAGAATGCTACCGGTACGTAATAATAAGTCGAGTTTTCTTCTGAGTTCTGATTCTGCTATTTCCTTGCAGTTGCAGTTGTCCTCTACGCAAGCGCAGGTTTTCAATTCTTTTTCTGTCATATATGTTTATCCAAATACAAAAATAATAATCTGAATGGTTACAATTCTGAGGAACATGGCGAATGGATATACATTCGCATAGCCTACTGTTGGCGCATCTGCCGAAGTCTGCTCACGTACGTAAGCCAGGGCAGAAGGGTTGGTGTTGGCACCTGCCAATACGCCGAGTAATGTATAATAATTGATGTGGAACACGAGCTTGCCGATGATGCCGCCCAGAATGATTGGTATCATGGTGATGGCGATGCCGTAGAGTATCCAGGTCAGTCCGCTTTCTGATGCTACGGTCTGGATAAACTGTTCGCCTGTGCCGAGACCCACGCAAGCCAGGAAGATGCAGATTCCGATTTCGCGCAGCATCAGGTTGGCTGAAATGGTATTGTAGGTAACGAGGTTGTATTTCGGTCCGAAATAACCTATCAGAATGGCTACTACCAATGGGCCGCCGGTAAGTCCGAGACGCAGATTCTCGTTGATGCCTGGGATGAAGAACGGAATGTTGGCTACGATACAACCCAGCATGATGCCCAGGAAGATTGGGATGAGGTTAGGGTAGTTCAGACGTTTCATCTGGTTACCCAGCACCTTCTCGGTATGAGCGATGGCGAGCTCCTTGCCCACTACGGTTACGCGGTCGCCCAACTGGAGTTTCAGGTCTGGGGTTGCGATGAGGTCTACACCATTTCTGTTTACGCGGGTAATGTTGGCGCCAAGGTTGCTTCTAATCTGCAACTGGCTGATGCTCTTGCCGTTGATACCCGGTTTGGTAATCAGGATTCGGCGGTTGATGAGTTCGCTGCTGAATTCCTCGTCCTTTACGTCAACTTTCTCGCCGAGCAGGGCGATGATAGGTTCTTCTACGGTAGGATGAGCCACAATCTGCAGAATGTCGCCCTCTTCTATCACGGTCTGTCCGTTAACCACCTCGTTCTGGCGTTCGCCGTTGTTACGGATAATCTTAGAAACCATGAAGTCGCGCTTCAGCAGATAGCGGATCTGCTTGACGGTATCTTTGAAAACCATCTGGTTAGAAACCTTTACGGCGAAGGTGTTCAGGGTCATCGCTTCAAGATGTCCCTTGCCTCGCTTAGCTTCATCCTCTTCCTTCTGCTTGTCTACGCGTAGCGCGAACCTTAATATAATGAAACTGAGGATAACGCCGAGCACACCCATAGGATAGGCGATGGCATAGCCGGCTGCGATGGATGGGGCGTCGATGTGGCGCAAGTCGCTGAATGCCTGCTGGGCTGCACCCAATCCAGGAGTGTTGGTTACGGCACCCGAAAGGATACCTGCCATAGAGGTGATGGATGTTCCCGAAAATGAGAAGATGACCAAAGTAGTAATGATACTCAGGGCCACAACAATCATGCTGAGCAGGTTGAGACTCTTGCCGCCGTTCTTGAACGAAGCGAAGAAGCCCGGACCTACCTCCAGACCGATAGAGTAGACAAAGAGGATCAAGCCAAATTCCTTGAGGAAGTGGAGCAGATGCTCGTCAAGGTTGAGAGAGAAATGTCCAAAGATAAGACCGATGAACAGAATCCAAGCCAAGCCCAGGGAAACACCTTTTACTCTGAGCTTACCTAAACACAAACCCAAGGCGATGACCAGCGAAAGAATCATCACAGAGTGGGCTACTCCGCCTCCCCAAAGGTCTGGGAAGCCATAAAATAGATTTTTTAAAATCTCCATTTTTCTTTATCTATTAATGTAAATACTGAATTTTCAAAAACATTCTTTCTTATCGATTTCTGAAATCGATTGCAAAGGTATAGATAAAAACGAAAGCAAAACTCATTTTACGTTTAAAAACTACGAATGCTGCTATAAGCGCTTTCTATAGTAAAATGAGGCTTTCAAGGCTTTTCTTTTCTCTTTCTCATGCATTTCTAGCCCTTTCTTTGCTCATTATATCAGTTTTTTTTCGTAATTTTGCAACCGGATTATTATAAACAGAAAAGAATATGCTGAATATTGACGAAATAAAGGATAAGAGAATTGCCGTGCTCCTTTCGGGAGGCGTCGACAGTTCGGTTGTGGTTTGGGAGTTTGCCCAGCTGGGCCTGCATCCTGATTGCTTCTACATCAAGATTGGTCCTGAGGAGAAAGAGGAGTGGGACTGCTCTTCGGAGGAGGACCTGGAGATGGCTACGGCTGTGGCTAGAAAGTATGGGTGCAAGCTGCAAGTGGTTGACTGCCATCATGAATATTGGAACGAGGTAACCCGTTATACGATGGAGAAGGTGAAGGCTGGTTTTACGCCTAATCCGGACGTGATGTGCAACCGCCTGATTAAGTTTGGCGCCTTCGATGAGAAGATGGGGCACAACTACGACCTCATCGCCACGGGGCATTATGCGCAGACCGAAACGGATGAAAATGGCGATAAATGGCTTGTCACGAGTCCTGATCCTGTGAAAGACCAGACCGATTTCCTGGCTCAGATAGAGAGCTGGCAATTGAAAAAAGCGATTTTCCCTATCGGCCATCATATCAAGAATGAGGTTCGCGAGATAGCCGAAGAGGAGCATCTGATAAATGCCAAGCGCAAGGACAGCCAGGGAATCTGCTTCCTGGGACAGATAAATTATAATGATTATATCCGCCGTTATCTGGGCGAGAAACCGGGCGATGTTATAGAGATGGAGACGGGCAAGCGCATAGGCGAGCACAAGGGTTTGTGGTTTCATACCATCGGCCAGCGCAAGGGCTTGGGCTTTGGCGGCGGTCCCTGGTTCGTGATTAAGAAGAATGTAGAGAACAACATCCTGTATGTGAGTCATGGTTATGATCCGCAGTCGGCCTACAAGAAGGATTTTCCTCTCCATGATTTCCATTTCCTTACGCGCGAGGTAGCTATGCAGAAGGTAACTTTCAAGATTCGTCATACGCCGGAGTATCATCCTGCTACGATAGAAAAGCTGGAAGACGGCCGCTGGATGATTCATTCAGAAGAGGCGATTCATGGTGTGGCTCCCGGTCAGTTCTGCGTAGTTTATGATGAGCATCATCATCGTTGCTATGGCTCGGGTGAGATTACGGTATAAAAAGAAAAAGGGAGTATCATCAGCATTTTTTCATTTGCTGAATACTCCCAATATTTATAATTCTGTTTCAGGCATTTTGCTCGTGGGCATAATTTGCATAGTTGCCCAAAATCTGTTCAATATGGATTACTTCTGGACAAGAATCCCAAGTAAAGCCACCCCCCATGAGATACCAGTTGTTTCTTTCTTTTACTGGGACTTTTTTCATGCTTGGGAATGCAGAGATAGGCATCGTTATGGAACGGCCATCTTGCAGGGTAACTTCAAACTTACCTCTTTTGGGAAAGGATAAAGCCTTTATCTTTGGCTTCACATCCCAATAACCTTCTTTCTGATACATATTCTTACTCTTTTATTTTAATGATTCTTATTGTCTTACCTTTCTTGAACTGCTTCCATTGATGAAGTAATTTAGATTGGTATTTTTCTGCTATCTTAATCACTTCTTTGACCTGCTTATCTGTTAAGTCACCTTGTTTTGCCAATTCTATATTTGGCTCTAACCAAATTTTGCAGAGTTCTTCTGTCCCTCGTTTACCCACATGAACATGAGCTCTGTTTTCATGGAAATCTGTATTGTAAAACAGAAAGTTCCATATTATTTTGGCAGTTATATAGAGAAGTACTTTAGGCATAATTTAATATAATCTTATTGCTTTAACAAATCTATTTGCAAAGATACAAAGTTTTGGCGAAACAATAGCACTTTTATTGATTTATTTCTCTAAAAAATCAAACTGCATAGGAATTTATACTTTTTACCCTTCCCCGATAATGCTGTCCAGCAATCCCTGGCAGGCATCTTCGAGAAGCGTGATAACGAGCTCGAAGTCGCTATAGTCGCCATAATACGGATCGGGAACGGTGGTGTATTCACGATGGTGGGTCAGGAAATCGGCCATGCGCACTACTTTCTTCCTATCAGACTCTGAAGAAGCCATGGAGGTAATGGCACGGTAGTTTTCGTTGTCCATTACCACGATGGTTTCGAAACGGGCGAAGTCTGACTTCTGAAACTGGCGGGCATGGCTGTTGAAATTGTAGCCATGCTCGGCGCCGCATTTGCGCATGCGGCTGTCGGGCAACTGACCTATGTGCCAGCCCCCGATGCCCGCAGAATCGATTTCAAACTCATCCTGAAGCCCTGCTTTTTCTACAAGACTCTTCATGATTCCCTCGGCTGCCGGAGAGCGGCAGATGTTGCCCAGGCAGATAAATAATACGGTATGTTTACCTTTCTTTGTCATGTTGCTAATTTTTTTGTTTGCAAAGTTAGCATAAATCTCTGTATTATGCAAGATTTTTCTTCATTTTTCTTCCCACAAAGTTCCAGGCTGGCATCTTCTTCAGGGTGCTGCGGATAGGCTGAATGTCCCAGAGCAGGAAGATGATGAGCACGCCGATGCCGATGAGACAGGTTAGTCCGTAGAGTTCGCGGATGCTGATCATCAGCAGGTTGCCGGCATCATAAGGCAGTCCGCGCGACATGTTTTCTGCCATCTGATGGCGAAGTCCGTAGCTGTAGAGTCCGGAGCACATCGCCGAAACAGGGCCGTTGCGGATGATGCCTGCCATCGTCAGTCCCATGAAGAAATGCTCAAACGGCATCAGCTCTTCCAGATAGATGGTCAACATGCAGAAGAAGATGGCGTTGCCGATGCTTCTGAGGAAGATGGGCAGATAGAGTGCCTCGATGTTGAGCCTCGGGTCGATGAGGAAATACATCATTACGGGATAACATACCATCGTTGCCACGCCTATCGTGAGCAGTCGGGTATATTTCTGATGGAGCACCTTGCACCAGAACAGGCAGAAGAGGCATCCGGCGATGGCCCCCAACCATTCTACAAAGTTGAGCACATTGGTGGTAAACGTGCCGAAATGAAGCACGCCGCCCGTAAAGGCAGTCTGCAGCACCTTTGGCGTACTGCCCATGAATTCTACGAAGGCGAAGAGGGTGAGTAGCGGGATGAGCCGTTTATACTTCCATGCCGCTGGGGCGATGTAAGGGTGACGGATGTGGAGCATGCGCTGGATGCAGAAATATCCTGTAAAAATAAAGAGTACTATATCCATCTGCATAATCTTCGAATCGAGCCAGTTGTAATGCTCGCCGTAGGTGAAGAAGAAGATGAACTCCAGCATCCATGCCGACCAGAGAATGCATCCCAGATAATCGAGGCTGATGAAGGGCAGGGGCTTCATGAAGCGGAAGTCGTGGGTGGTGACATACACGATGAGTGCTACCAGCAGCAGGGCGCCTGTCATCGTCCAGTTGATGATGCGCCAATCCTGATATATATAAATAAGGTGTTCGGTAACCCAAGGCGAGAGAAACATATTTCCCAGCACGATGCAGTAGAGCAGGGGGAAGAAGATGGTAAAATCGCGCTTGGGGGTCATCCACAACTGGATGTTGCTCATGCATTCGAAGGTTCCGCAGAGTTTGAAGAAACCTGCTAGGTAAGAGAGTATGCACATCACGGGAACCGAATCGGTCCACATGATGAGGAAATTGCAAGCCGCTATTACCAACGCCGCATTCAGCAGAAGTTGGCGGTTGGTAAAATGAAACTTCATCTTGAAGAGAAGGGGGAATGGCATCGCCACGCCCACTACGTTGAACATGACAATCATGAGCACGTCTTCTCTCATCAAACTGTACTCGCCTATCACCTGGCTCATGGCTCCTCCGTAAATTCCGCCCGACATCTGGAAGATGAAGGCGAAGAGGAGATAAATCCAAGGTTGCAACCGGCGAGGAATATATCCGTTGAACGAAGGGACGCGGAAGGGTCCCTGTAACATAGGAGGTCCTGGCATTTTTTTTAATTAATAATTGATAATTTACTAAAGTTTCGCAAGTGAAAATTCACAAGCGTGATTTAACGTAATTTTGGAATAA